>VOFJ01000864.1_pt1 | contig 63119 bp, 137 predicted proteins | sample 5384081 | NCBI WGS metagenome assembly VOFJ01 (sample SAMN12384729, study PRJNA508395) | human gut metagenome | isolation source: healthy gut I | host: Homo sapiens | reverse complement strand
CCTGTTAATGTTTTCTAAGGCTTTTTATATTTCTACCTTCTCTACCAATAATTCTACCTTTCATATCATCATTTGGAAGAGTTACTATAGATACTGTTGTTTCAGAAGTATGGTCAGCTGCACATTTTTGAATAGCATATCCTATTACCTCTTTTGCGTTTTTATCAGCTGCATCTTTGACTTTAGCTTCCATATCTCTTAATAAGTTAGCTTTTTCAACCGTTAATTGTTTATCAAATTCTGCTAATAAAACTTTTTTTTTGCTTCTTCTTTAGACATACCTGCAATTCTTTGTAATTCACTCATTTGCTTATTAAATAAATCTTGAACTTCAGCTTTTTGTTGTCTAGTTCTTGGTATTTTTTGTCTAAATCCTTTTCCTTCTTCTCAACAATGTCTTGTTTTTTCTTTCTAAGTTTTCTTCTTTTTTGAATTAATCTTCTTTCTTGATTTTGAACTTCGCCTCTTCTTTCTCTAATCTCTTGGTCTAAATCTTTTCTAGCATTCATAATTTCTTCTTTAGCCTTAAAAGATTTCCTCTTTTTTCTTATTTTCAGCGTCTACGTTTGCCATTTCGATTATTTTTTTTGCTTGAGCTTCTGCACTTTCCATTTTAGATTCAGGCAATTTTCTTTCTTATGTATATACCTACAAATGTGAAAATTACTGCTGAGACTAGAAAAACGGCGATTCAATTAGGATATTATCCATAATCTTACACCTCTTTCTATTAAATTTTCAATGTACTAAATATATATAACTAATTATAAAAATTTTATTAAAATATATTTTCCTACACTACTATTTTATATTGATTATTGTAAACTGTCAAGTAGTTTTGAGGGAAAATATAATTTATTTTGACTGCACAATGTCCACAATATCTGCTATATAATCTCCAATAACTGGAATATTAAGGGTCACAATTTTTTTTGAAGAATTATTATCAAAATTGCAGTTAATACTGTAAAGACCTATACCTATCCCTATTCCCTTTGAAATTCCAGAAATAAAGTTCCTAACAAACAATTTTCTTTTACTTCCCAACAGTTCCATTAAATCAAATATGTTGCTTTTTTCCAAAGAATAATTTAATTTTTCTAGGTTATTATTTAATTTTTTCTTCTAATTTATCTTTATCCAAAATAAAATCCTCCATCTATATTAATGATGGAAAGATTTTATCATTTTTTATTCATTATTTTCTTGATTTGTTAAATTTTCTATAGGATTACTACTTTGCACCTTTTGGTTTTGTTTTTTTGTAGTTTTTCTAATTTAGTAATAAGTGCTTGTAGTCTTGTCATATCTTTTCCAGCCATTTCCCAATTATTGTTACTATTAGACTGCTTTAAATTGTTATTTGCTTTTACTATAGCTTGTATTAAGCCTTCAATAGTTTCAGTATCTTCAACTTCAATATCAACAGCAGATTGAGAAACAAGATTTTTTTAATGCCTCTGTAATATCATTTCCAATAGCTACTTTATTTCCTGATGCAACTATAACTTTTTAATATTGAGTAGAATTTTCTTCGTTCATATATTGTTGATAAATTGGTTCTACATATAGCAAAGTGTTATTTATAGGAACAACTACCATATCTCTAATAATTTTAGTTACTTGTTATATTTCAAGTTTCTAACTCTTTAGATATAGTTTCATCTTGCTCTATTTGTGTATCTAGTTGAATTGTGCCTAAAACGTTACTATCAGAAGGATATCTATATAAAGAGAGTTTTGCTTGACCTTTCTCATAGCTTCCAACCAGATATGATGTTAAATTTTGCTTATTATATGGTGTGTATGGTAAAACTAGTCCTAGTGTGGTATTTTCATTGTCTACAGTTTTTACTATTGTATAATAAGGATCTATTTCAATTCCTGATTTGTTTAATAGCTTTGTTGTATTACGTGTTGCTATTTCCCAAATATCGTCTCCACGATATAATACATCAGTTTGAATATTATGATATCTCTTCATTATTTCTGCTTGTATTTTATATAAATATTCAGGATATATAAATTGTTTGCTAATGTCCTCTGGTATTGTTTCGTCCTTATCTACAAATAAATCTTTATACATTTTTGATATGCCATAATTATTGGATCATTTCTATCTGTAATATAGAATTTAACAGTGCCATCATATGCATCTACTAAAACTTTAACAGAATTTCTAATGTAGTTTATTTGCTTTTTATTTATAATTCCATCTTCTAAGGTTAATTTTTGGGAATATGGATAACATTCAGATATGGTATAACCATCTATTACCCATACTAATTTTCCTTCGTTTGTAGTTACTAAATATGGATTTTCGTCATATGAAACATATGGCATTAAAGTTTTTGCTCTTTTTTATAATGTTACGATTTATCAATATTTTGCTTTCTGAATTTACTTTATTTGAAAATGCTAATTGTAAGTCATTTTCTTTTATTGCTAAAATTAATCTGTCAAAAGAAATTTAAAAGAAAGTCCTGCTTGTCCATCATATGCATTTTTCTGCATTTTCAGCTTTTGTTGAACTTGTAATAGGATAATCAAATTCAACTTTGTTGCTATTAGTTACAGCTGTATAATTTGTTTCTAATCCAAAAATATATTCGTGGTTGAGATATGGTTACTACTTCATTTGAATTAAAATCTTTTTTGTAAATATTCTATGTTTCCAGTTTTGTCTGTTGATGTTACAGAAGTAATAATTGTTCCATAACCATGAGTATATTCATATGTTTTATGGTTATATGTACTTGATGTATTTGAAATTTCTCTTGGAGCAACATATACTAATGTTTGTTCACCATTTACGTTATATGTAGCTGGATGTACTGAATTATATGTATAATATCCCTTGCTAGTTTGAACTATATTTAAATTTTTTTCAGAACAATATCTTTATTTATTAATGCTATGTTGTCTATTACATTTCTATTTTGTTGTATAATTTCTGATGTTATTGTTTCATTTCTAGACAAATTAACTTCTTCTATATCAATTCCATATGCTTGTTTAGTTGCATCTATATTAGCTTTGATATAATTTTTTGTTGTTTATCTAATTCATTTGGATTAACAAAATTGTGTTAAATCCAACTAAAAAGTATAAGCATTGTTATTAAATATGTTGGAACTATTGCTAAAGAAATTATAGTTTTTTAGTTGATTTTTTCTTTTAAATAGTGTATTCCCATTGCAATAGAAATAATTACTAATACTGATAATATTCTATATCCCCATAATTTAATAGTAACTTCAGAAATTCCAGCTCCCCAAAAGTACATATGGCTCCTCACCATTTTGAAGAGTTAAAATCTTTTGAAGTCCAACATTTTGCGTTTCTACAAATATAATCATAGCTATAAATATAGCAGCAAACATTATATTTGTGCATAATTGTTTTAACAATGTTCCTTTGCTTAATACTTCTCTGTCTACTCCTTCAAAGCATAAATTGAATACTGCAATATAATATAACACAGCATAGGCTGTTAAACCAACTATAGCATATACAATGTAATATAAAACATATTGTATTAATGGTTGTACAAAGATAAAATATCCTATGTCATATCCTAGTACAACATCTGTAACTCCAAAGTTAGTAGCATTGATGCATAACATAAATTTTTTCAAGTATCGTTCCACTTATTACAAAACTAACAATTATAGCACCAATAAATGCAATTGATTTATTAGGCATTTTAGGCATTGTTTTCTTTTTCTTTTTCAAAAAAAAATGGTATTAAACCTTTTTTTTATTCTTTTGTTTGTAATTCGAATAAGTAAATAAATTACTATAAAATTAACTACAAACGTAATTAAGTAATTAGTTGAATTTTGCCAAAATATGCTTAAGTAGTTTTCTCCTAATTCTAATATTTCTAAATACTCTCCTCTATAATTCACATATGTAACTATTAGCACTAAAGCAAGAAATATTAAGACCACCCATTTTTTAGTTTTGCTAATTTTTTTATGAATGTTTTTTTATCTTCTGTTGCATTTGTTTTTACTTGTTCTTCCATTTAAACCTCCACTAAATTAAAGCATTTACAAAGTCTGTACTATTAAAAATTTCCATATCGTCAATTTGTTCGCCCACACCAACAAATTTAACTGGCATTTGATTTTCTGCAACTATACCAACTACTACTCCACCTTTAGCTGTTCCATCTAGTTTTGTTAATATTAAGCCATTTATATCAACTGTTTCTTTAAATGCTTTTTACTTGTGAAATAGCATTTTGCCCTGTTGTTGCATCAAGAACCATCAAAACTTCTTTTGAACTTTCTGGTAGTTCTTTATCTATTACTTTTTTTATTTTTTTACAAGCTCGTCCATCAAATATTTTTTGTTGTGTAATCTTCCGGCTGTATCACATATCAAAACATCTGCATTTTTTTTGTTTAGTTATTTGAATTGCATCAAAAACAACTGACGCAGGGTCTGTACCTTCTTCTTTTTTTTACTATATCGCAACCAGCTCTGTTAGCCCATATTTCTAATTGTTCTACTGCTGCTGCTCTAAATGTATCTGCTGCTGCAATTACTACCTTTTTACCATCTTGTTTTAAACGATTAGCTATTTTACCTATAGAAGTAGTTTTGCCTACTCCATTTACCCCTACTACTAAAATAACAGAAGGATGAGTTGCTAATTTCAAACCATTATCAACTTCATCTAAAATAGCTTTTATTTCTTCTCTTAGTGCATTTCTTACATCTTCTTCATTTTCAATTTTCTCTTTTTTTTTATTCTATCTCTTAAATTAGAAATAATTTTTTGTAGATGTTTGTGCTCCCCACATCAGACATTATTAGAGCCTCTTCCAATTCTTCTAAAAGGTCTTCATCTACTTTTCTAAAATTACTAAATACATTATTTATCTTTTTCATCAAATGAATTTTTGGTTTTACTCAAACCATTTTTTAATTTATCAAAAAAATCCCATAAAATCAACCTCTCTTTTTGTTTAAAATCCTTTTATATTTTACCATAATATGCAAAAAATGGCAACCTTTTTATTGCTTTTCAAGGCTTCATAATATGTTAGTTTCTCTATAAAAAGAGAAGATATAGAAATAATTTTCTATACCTTCTCTTTTTTCTTTTGCCAAGTTATTTCACCATTGCCTGACAGGCACAAATATATTTTCCATCGTTGAATATATAGATACTTCCCTGAGGTTGCCAACCTTCATCACACATTTTGTTCACATTCATTTCAATCTTTCTACTGCGGCAGGTAGTATTAAAGCCTTGTCAAGAACGATTTTTATATTGCATTTTTCATCCTCCTAACACTTGTTTTTGAGAATTTGCCACTCGGCTATTTTATTATAGTTCGCATAGCTACGAATGATGTAAACTATTATACCACTATTTACATAACTTTGCAACAACCGTTAATTATGTTACTTTTTTATTCATTAGCTTCTCTTCCTTCATTTCGGAGGATTTTTTATTAACTTTTTATGCCTTGATAAACAAATTTAATATCATGAAAGTCATTTTATAATATAATAAAACTGATAAAATACTATAAAATATTTTTATGAGGTATTGATATGAATTTTGATGAAATAGTTGATAATAGGCGTTCTGCTAGATTATTCACAAATGATGATGTTTCTAAAAAACAATTGGAAAAAGATCTTATCAAGTGGAAGTCTAGCACCTTCTGCAAGAAATAGGCAACCTTGGAAATTTTATATTCTAAGTGATACTCAAAAAAAATGATATTATGAATATGCTTTTTGAATGGGATAGATTGAATCTAAAGAAAAAACTAGCGTAAAAGGTTCAGCAGAACAAATACGTACAGCTAATAAAATGATAATGATTTATACTGATAGTTATAAGTCTAAATCAAAAAATGAAAATTACAAGAAACCAGATTATATATCCTTAGGTTGTGCTATAGAGAATATGAGTCTACAAGCTGTAAATTTAGGTTTGGGTAGTTGTATTTTATGTGATACTTTATATATAGAAGACCAAATTAATGAATATCTCAAGATAGATAATTTTGAACAAATATGTGGGTTTATTATTGGATATCCAGTATATAATTATCCACCTAAGATAAAAAAAAGATTTAAAAAGATTTATTACTAAGTTAACAAGTATAAAGCAGATGGTAATTACCACCTGCTTTATACTTGTGGAAGACTAATTTCTATCACATTCACATCTTGTTTTCCATATTTCATCAAGGATTCTTTTTTCTGTAAATAGGATCCCAATTACAATAAAAATCACTGTAGAATCTCATTAGTCTATCTCTACATTTATCACATGTTTTCGGATACTGAATAATGCCTTTTTGTAAAAGTATTCTCTCTATTTCCCCACCAGGCAATTGTGAACTTATCTAAATATTCCTCCGGAATATTATGCAAAAAAGTTCCACTAATTCCCACGACGAAATTTGGTCATAAACGCCAATATCTTGCCAGTGTTGTAACATTGTGTTTTTCTTAATGTTTATTGGGAATAAGACCGCATATGTTCCTTCTGGCATTTTTTTTTTGTAAATAAAATCAAGAGAATCCAAGCAATCTTGAATTTGTTCCTGACGAGTTAAAAAATGGAGCACCTAATAGAACATTAATCTGAAGCCCAATTCTATATTTTTTCGCATAATTTAACTGTTTCAATATACCCCTCAATATCAATGTCCTTATTATAGATTCTTCTAACATCTTCATCTGCTGATTCTAATCCCATTTCAATTTGTATTCTTTGCTCATCTCCAAGTATTTGTCTAATGTCTTGCAGTTTTCTTTCAGTGATCGTATTATAATGAGTTTCTATTGTTATTGTGGGAATATCTTTCTTTGCTATAAATTGCAGTATTGCAATAAACAAGTTATAAAGGAATTTCCCTCTCCGAAAGAAAAGAACCGTTGGCTTCCAGTTCCAACTCAAATATGTCTAAACCCTCAAATTTTATTTTCTCAAGTTCTGGCATAACCGTTTCTAAGGTAAGAGCGTAATCAAAACCATAGTTGCAAAACGTACAGGCATTTTCGCATCCACATGAAAGAAAAAGTAATTGATAAATTTTGCCTTCTACGTTGACAAGCGAAACTGTAGGGGTCCCTTTTTTCTGTTCTAATATTCCTCCGCATTTTCCAGATTTCACGAGTTAAATATTCATTCATCTCATATCCTCCTATCAAATTCAAATAAGTTTATATTATATATTGTAATTCTTTTCAAAAACAAATCAAGTAACCTTTTTTTAATATCAAAAAAAGTTACTTGATTGGAATGTATAATTTTAACTTATTGTTTGGTAAATATTCTTCAATATCAGGTAAATCTTCTAATTCGTATCCAGAGCTAGGAATAATTGTTCTGTAAATTTTCTTACAAAATTCATATAGATAAGTAGAATTTATATAGTCATATTCGAATATTAAATAATTACTAGGTTTTAAATCTAACTCTGTTGCATTTTCAAATTTTTTCTGTAGACGCTATATAATAAATCGCCTCATCTGTACTACAAGTTTTGTCATATTCAAGCAGTCCATATTCAGGCTTTCCTTTTATATATTTGTAATTTTCTTTCCAAAATATTGGCGCTTCATTATGACAATTTTCTATTGTTGTCTTTTTTTTTGAAAATAGCATATAGGTTGAATTTTACATTCTTTTTCTATATGATAATGAAACTCATCTGTTGTTTCTTCATTATCTATCAATTCATATTGTGAAAAGAATTTTTATATTATTTCTATTGTTTTTTATTTCACTTGGGGGTAAATCCCATCATAGATTTAAAAGCTCTAGAAAAAAAGCCTGTGAAGATTCATAATTATATTTTATTGCAATATCAATTATTTTTTCCTTTTTTCTTCAAGTAACTCTAAAGCAGCCATACTTAATCTTCTTTTTTCGAATATAATCAGCTAAAGTATAATTAGTTACAAACAAAAAATATTCTATGTAATGTATATTCATTAACACCTAGTATTTGAGATAGCTTTTTTATAACTAATTTCTTCACAAAGATTTTCCTCTATATAGTTAATTAAGCTATTAAACTTTTTATTACTCTCTTTATTCATATAATTCCTCATTCATTTTTAGATTAATTGCAAAAAACTATTTCAAATTATTTATACAATATTCACACTAATATTATATGATTTATTTAATAAATTTATACATTATATGATTTTACTTAATGGAGCTGGTAGGCGGAATCGAACCGCCGACCTACAGGTTACGAATCTGTTGCTCTACCAACTGAGCTATACCAGCATATTTTTTGTGGAAAAGAAAAATTTCTTTTCCACATTATCTTTTAGTTTGAGTGTTTGCCACTTTTTGCTTTTTCTTTTTTTAGGTTTTATATCTGTATAAGGATCTATCATATCATTATCTGTTTTTTTGGCTCTTTATAATCTACTTCAGTTTTATTTTTCTTTTTTATATATTGAAACGATTATTCCAATTACTACGATTGCTGCTAATATAATAGTTCCACACATTAGATAAAATTGAATATTATTTTGTGGTGAACTTGCTACTTCTGATGGTATTGTTACTTTTATTTGATATGTTGCTGTTTCTTTGTTATCAGCTGAACTAACTAATATTGTAACATTATTCTCCCCTGCTTCAAAATTTTCATTTCCTATTATTTCAACTTTAGCATCTGTTTTATTAGCTTCTGCTGTGATATTTAAGTCTTTTACAAAGAAATTTAATTTTTAAAGTGTATGAATGTATTGAAGGGTCAAATCCTTCTGAAAAGTTTACTCCCCAATTTCTAATTTAGATAGTCCTAATACAGCATTTGTATTGTCTGTGTTAGAATTATCAACTTCATTATTAACAGGTTCTGTTGTGTTATTAGTATTCTCGTTGTTTATTGTTTCATTATTTGTAGTTTGATTTGTAGTATTGCTTTTTGGTTCTTCTGTTTTTGGTTTATCTTCAGCTGGTTTAGTTTTAGTTAATAGTGAACTACTAATGTAGGCTGTTTGACCATTATATGTAATTTTACTCCAACCATTATCTCCTATTCCTACTCTAGTAATTTTAGTTCCTTTTTCTACTGTTTTTATTATTGCACTAGATGTTGAATAGCTTTTTTCTTATATTTACTTCTCCTGTTGTATACATTGTTTGATTAACACTTGTAAATTTAGGTTCTCTTTTTTAGTACTTCCACTATTTGAAGTTGAGTTTGAATTAGATTTATTGTTAGTAGAACTTGATGTTGATTTTGCTTTTACTGTAACACTTATTGTTTTAGTAACTGTTGCCTCATTTCCATCTTTGTCAGCTATTGTACCAGACACAGTTATTTTTGCAGTTCCAGCTTTTTTTGGCTGTTATAGTTACGGTTGTAGAGTTATTTTCAAGCCATTGGCTACTTGAACTAACTGTTGCAACACTTGTATTAGAAGATGTAATATCTACTCTTCCTGTTGTATTACTTCCATTTATAGTAAAACTATCTTTTTTACCTTCTGTTATACTCGAACTAGATTTACTTAATGAAAAGCTTCCTGCAGCAAAAACTTGTGCTGTACAAGATATAAATATAAATAACATTATTAAGCATAAATTAATTTTTTAATATTTTCTTATTATTCATTTGTTTTAATCTCCTTTATAATTATAATGAAAATTCAGTACCTTTCATTATATAGTTTTTTTATCAATACATAGTCACCTGCTGAAATTTTACCATCTTTATTTACGTCGGCAGCATTTTGATTTGCAGAATCCTTTATCAAGTTAGTTTGCATTATGTGATTTTTGATTAATACATAATCACCTGCTGAAGCCTTTCCATCTCCATTAACATCTCCTAAAACTACAATTGTGTATGTTTTTCCGTCTGATGTTAATTTATATCCAGTTCCTACATTTGCTGTATCTGCTATTACAGTGTCACTTTTTTTGATAATTGCATCTTTTGCTACTGCTTTTATATTAGCTACTGTAATTTTAGGCTGACAGACAATGTTTGTTCCAATAGTTTTAAATCCCTTTCCTTTTTATCTCTGAAGTAGTTTCTCCACTTCCATTCCCTATAACTTCAGCCCAGTCTTCATTATTTTTTATATCTCTTGTTGCTATATATCCTGTAATTCCACTAGATGTAATTATTTTATCCCATATATAGTTTTTTTGTTTGTGCTTTTTTTACATTTCTTTCTGTTCTTGTTACTATAGCTCCTTTATATAGTGATGCTAGTGCTGATGAACTTGTGCTTGGTGACTTTCTGACAGTTAATCCATCAGTACAGATTATTCTTAATTGGTCAACTTTAGTAGGATCATATGCTTCAAAACTATTTGATGTAACATATCCATAAGTTCCATCACTTAATTTAATTCTACACCAGTCATTGCCATCTAAAGATTTGTATTTATCTTTTTTTCCACAATTGTTACTATTTGCCCTGCTGATAATACTTTGAGAACCGTTGTTTTTGATGTGCCTGGACCGTTTCTAAAATCTGTATATCTAGTAGTAATATACTGTTCATTGCAATTACTTTGTAAAATCTATTTGTTTCAAATAAGTTCTTGCAGCATATCCTTTAGTTCCGTCTGCTAATACAACTTTATCCCAGTAATATCCCCCTGTTTTTAGAATTGTCTAATTCAATTCTTAAAATTTTAGTTCCTTTGTTTAATGTTGTAACTATATCATAGTTAGTTCCTTTGCCTTTTCTAACTCTCACGTTATTTTCAGTTATCTCAATATCTTGTGTAACAGGTTTTTCTGTTCCTGGTTGTGGACATATTTGCTTAGGCATATTTTTTTTTATATACTGGAATTTTTAAATTTTATCTTAGACTCTGATGATAATAATCCCATATCTGTATATGTATTACGAATTGTATATCCCTCAGTTCTAGAAGCAGATACATTTGTCATATATTGGTGTGAATAATATCCATCTCCACCATTTACAACGTCAAATTTCTCTAGATATAATGTATCTTGTCCTATTGAAATATATCCTGATGCTAATATTTTAGCTCCACCTTTAATAGATTTCTCTGGATCTGTCCATCCCTTGTGATTTAGCATACTTTAAACCGTTTTTGTACAATGTTTTTTTCCATAAGCACAAATATTAAAGAAATTGTATAAACCTTTGTAGTTTCCATTACCGCCTGTCCAAGTTCCAGAAATCATTGAGCCTGCATTTCCAGCTCCTTGTTCTTGTCTTATTCTCGAAGCCAAGTGATATGGACTTATATTGTATTCTTTTTGAAGCTTCCATTATTACATCTACATAAGTTTTTGTTTAATGTCTTTTTTGTTGCCTTTTGAATCATAATATGTAACTTTACCTTGTGTATAATTACAAGGTTTAAGTATAAGTTCTACTCCTTCTTTTTGTTTGATTCTTTTTCGTCATATGTCAATTGTTCAAATTGAAATATATAATTTTCATTTAATGAATTCCTTGGATCCATATAATATGCTACTGCTGCTGTTGAAGCACATTTCCAAACATCTTCTACAGTTTTGTTGCAAAAAGCACATTTCCAAGCATCTGCTCTTGTTGATGGTACAACATTTCTACCGTGATATCCTGTAGATTCAGCAATAATAGTACTTCTTGACCAATCCAAACCGGTTTCTAATATTTCAAACTCCCAATTTGGATGAGCTTCTTGTAATTCTTTTTTTAATAGTTTTTTCGTATCCGAGGATAATTTGAAAACTTGCTGCTATATGTAGCCTTTACCTCGTTATTTATAAATAGTGTAATTAAACTATATAATATTAAAATTATTAGAATAATACTTACTATTCTTCGTATATTTAAAATGTTTTTCAATAACATTTTTTCCTCCTAAAAAGTGATAAATTTCTACAAGCCTAGTATATCATTCTTGCTATTCTCCGTCAAGACAAAATAGAAAAAAAGGCAACATTTGTCAAATGTTGCCTTTTAATATGTTGTTATCTGTTGCCTCCTGCAATTACAAAATAGTAATAAAAATATTATTATAAAGAATAAAATACTACTATCACCACATCCGCAACCTCCAAATAAGTTACCTAAGCAACCACAACCATTATTACGGCCACATCCACAATCTCTAGATTCTTCTGGCATACTGTTTTCCTCCTTTTTACTTTTCTATATAATATTAGTATGCAAAAGACAAAAATTGTGTTACAATTAATAAGGTTAAATTATTTGGAGGTTAATATTTATATGACAAAAGTAGAGCTCTTGGCTCCTGTTGGAGACTGGAATTGTTTAAAAGCAGCTGTGCAAAATGGCGCAGACACAGTATATTTTGGTGTAGAGCAGTTTAATGCTAGAATGTATGCTGCTAATTTTAATGTTGAAGATATGAAACAAGTTATAGATTATTGTAAATTAAGAAATGTAAAAAAACAAACTTGACTTTAAACACTCTTCTTGAGAATTGTGAATTTGATAATGCTGTTGATTTAGCTAAAGAAGCTTATAAAGCAGGAGTTGATGCAATAATTGTTCAAGATTTGGGCTTGGCAAAATATTTAATTGATAATATTCCTGGATTACCTATACATGCTAGTACTCAAATGACAGTACACAATTTACAAGGAGTATTGAAGCTTGAAAAACTCTTGGTTTTGACAGAGTAGTTCTTTCAAGAGAACTTTCTTTGTGAAGAAATTGAGTACATTTGTAAAAACTGTAAAGTTGAAATTGAAACTTTCATTCATGGTGCATTATGTATTTGCTATTCAGGCCAATGCTTATTTTCAAGTGTTGTTGGTGGTCGTTCAGGAAACCGTGGTAAGTGTGCTGGTCCTTGTAGGTTACCTTATGAACTAATTAGTGAAAATGCCGAAACTCATGAGCGTAAATCAATAGATAAAGGCTATTTGTTAAGTACTAAGGATTTATGTGGTATTGCCTATCTCCCACGTTTAATACAAGCTGGTGTTAAATGTTTTAAAAATTGAAGGTCGTATGAAAAGCCCTGAATATGTTGCCACCGTTACCAGAATTTACAGAAAATATATTGATATGGTATTAAATAATTATGACTTTATTATTGATGAAAAAGATATAAATGACTTAATGCAAGTATTTAATAGAGGCGGATTTTCAGATGGACATTTTAGATTCTAAGCATAATAGAAACTTAATATTTCCTGAAAAACCAAGTAATATGGGAATTTATTTAGGAACTATAAAAAAATATAATTCCAACAAAGGTCATATCACCCTGCAACTAGAAGAAGACTTAGAACTTGGAGACTCTATCTCTGTTTCTAATGAAGCTTCTAAATACTTAGTATCAGAGCTTATTATTAAGAATGTAAATCAAAAGAAAGTTTCAGCTAATACTGAGGTTACAATTGGACGTATGAAAGGCAATATCAAAGTTGGAGATAAGGTTTACAGAATTTCTAGTAAAGCTTTAAGCGATTTTGCTAAAGCCTCTTATGATAATTGTGAAAATAAAAAAATACCTCTAAATTGTACTGTTACAATCAAAAAGAATACGCCTATTAGTATGGAAATTTCTACAAATAAAAATACTTGCTATAATGAGCTTTATTCAAGTATTTATGTTAAAAGAAATTTCAAATATGATACCTATTGATGCTTTAAAAACACCAATTAGTGTTGAGCGAGTTGTAAAACAAATTTCAAAAAAACTACTAATACTCCATTTTCTTTTGAGAACATCACTGTTCTTTTGGATGATGGACTTTATGTTCCAAGTATTAGTACATTAAATGAATTAAGAAGAACTGCCTTAGAAAAAGTAGAACAAGAAATTTTATCTAGAGCAAAAAAAACCTTTTGCTAGATTTGTCTAAAAAATCAAAGGAAAGTATAACATATACTCCTAATGTGAAAAAATCCTGAAATCTCTGTTTTGTTTAGGCAACTAGAGTTAGATTTTGATTATACTAAACTAGACAAAGAAAAAAATTACTAATATTTATGTATCTTTAGAGTTATTTATTAGTAAAAAATATTCTAAAATAATTTCATATTTTAGTGATAATTATAACTTATACATATATGTTCCAAGTATAATAAAAAACGAATTATAAAAATATAGCTTTAAGTACCATAGAACAAGCAGTTATGATTTACAATATAAAAAGGCTTTATAGTGTCGAATATCGGAGACTTTGAATTATTAAAAAAAATATAGCAAAGATTATGAGTTTATTGGAAATTATACTCTTAATGTATTTAATAATAATACAATGGAAGAATACAGAAAATTAGGTCTTTCACGAATTACTTTATCTAGAGAACTTAATCAAGAGCTTATAAAAGAAATGTTAGCTAATGCTAACATCAACACTGAAATGATAGTATATGGCAACCTACCTCTTATGGCAAGTAGTTATTGCTTTTTAGGTGAGACTAATAAATGTTATCCAGATTGTGGAACTAATTGCAAAAAAAAAAATAATAAATATTATTTGAAAGACAGACTAGGCTTTAATTTTAGAGTTGTGCCAAATAGCATTGAAACTGTAACATTGATTTGTAATAGTAAAACTCTTTCAGTTTCAACTAAAAGACTTACCTGTAAATTTTGTTAGACTTGATATACTTGATGAGAGTATTAATGAAATAAATGAAGCTGTAGACAAAGCTTATAACAGAGAAAAATTAGAAGGATTACAATATACTAATGGAAATTTATATAGAGAGGTTTAAAACCTCTCTATTGTTTTGTAGTTAATTCAATTATCAAATCCATATTGTCATCCTCTGCTGCTTTGTTTTTTGCGTATCGCTCCACATTTCTTGCATTTATAAATTATGACATACCCTTTTTGCTATCAAGTTCAACCCTAATAGGTTCTAGATCACCATGGCACTCTTCTTCTCTATCACCTGGATTTATATCTACATGTTTTGAATGTAAACAATAATTGCAATGGTCTCTACAAGTATATCCAAGTGGGTTTATTTGCTTTCCGCAATTTTCACATACAAATGCTTCATCTATTTTTGTAAATTTTCTTCCCATATATTCTACCTCTTAGTATTCAAAAAATACTGCCTCCAATAAATTCGCGAAGCAATGAATTTTGAGGAACATACTTATCTTCAATATCTTCAAAATACTTTAAAAATTCACAATAGTCTCTTAGCTTCTGCATATTCTACATAAGAATTATCAATTTCTTGTAACATTGGTAATGCATATTTTTTTAATACACATAGTTCATATATTAAAGAAGTATTAAACATACTATCTGCTTCATCTTGGAATGGGAAAATATATTGATTTTCGCCTTTATTTACAGAATTCCACATTTGTAAGGTATGCATAGCAGTATAGCTTCTAAAATTATGGTCTCTTACCATTCTTCTAATTAATCTGCTATCTGTTGTAGATATTCTATTATAGTAGTCAACATTAAGAACAGTTAAGGCACTAATGTAAATTTTGTATTTTAATTCTTTTTGGAATTGATTCTGTTAGTTTATCATTTAGGCAGTGAATTCCTTCAATTACAAGAACTTCATCTTCTGCTAATCTCATTTTCTTGCCTGTATACTTTTTTTTGCTTCCTTCTTTAAAATCAAAGGTTGGGCAAAGTATTTCTCCACCATTTAATAAAGTCGTTAAATGTTCATTAAATAGTTTTAAATCAATTGCTTCTATACATTCTGAAATTATATTTTCCATTTTCATCTAGAGGTGTTTGTTCTCTTTCAACAAAATAATCGTCAACAGATATAGTCACTGGTTTTAGACCATTTAATCTTAATTGAATTCCAAGTCTTTTAGCAAATGTAGTTTTTCCAGATGATGATGGACCTGCAATTAGAATTACTTTTACATTTTTTCTTTTTTACAACATTATCTGCTATATCGGAAATTTTTTTTTTCGTGTAAAGCTTCTGCCAATAGTACAAGTTCAGCAGACTTTCCTTCTCTAATTTGTTTATTCAACTTATATATTGTGTTTACATCTAATACTCTATGAATATCTTTGTATTCATCTAAAGTTGAAATCATTTTTTACTTACTAGTCCAGGCTCTAATACCTCTGGATTTTCTTTATCTGGATAACGTAATAAGAATCCATCATTATATGGAATAATATCAAATACATTTATATAGCTTGTATCTATAGGCATTACTCCATAGAAATAATTATAATAATCTTCACAAAAAGTATAGAGAAACCCCTTTCTTTTTGCTCATTATCTAATTGTAATATTCCTCTTAAACTATTTTCCTTTTCATAGAATTTAATTGCTTCTTCCTTTGTCATTTCAACTTTTTTATTGGTAAACTTTTAGCTACTAATTCTTTCATTTTGTTATTAACATTTTCTATCATTTCTTTTGTAACTTCTAAATTATCTACTTCGCAATACATAGCATTTGTTAATTGATAATTTACTGATAGAAAGGCTTCCGGATAACATTTGTTAAAAGCCATACTCATTATAAATAAAAGTCCTCTAATATATGTTCTTCTTCCATCTCTACTAGTAACATCTACAAAAATTAACATTGTCATTTTCCTTTGGAATAAAATTTAAAGATTTAATTTCGTTATTTATATCACATGCAATAATCTTTTTTTGTTTTCTCCAATTTCTTTATTAAACAATTCTATAATTGATTTATTTTCTTCTACTTCTAATATTTCGGTATTTAGTTTTATATTCATATTAGCAACATTCCTCTCTAAAATTCTTTAAATTTAACAATAGTATTTTTATATCTTATATCTATTTTAGTCAACTGGTTATTATGAATACTTTACAAAGAAACGAGCAGACCACATTTTAGGACTGCTCGCCAGTAAAATTCATCACTTCTTCTTGTTTTTAGGTTTTCTCGGATCCACATAGTTCCTACATTTATTCTTGGAACATTTTCTGCCTCCCTTCCAACTGAGCATACAATGCTCTATTTTTTGAGACAAATAGAGGAATTTCCTTTTCCACCTGTTTCACGTTTCCGTGCCTCTGTACCCATTGTGTGAATTCTCCTTATAATATATTTACTAGCATTTAGCCAACTAGTTCTTATCATTATACACCTTTTCTTTATTTTTGTAAAGTTTTATGTTAATCTTATCATATAAATATTTCATTCCAATTGGTCCGAGTACTCCAAGTAGTAAATATCCAATTTGTAATGGAATCTCCCAACCTGGTATTTGGTATCTATATATCCATCCATTCTGAAAGTTCGATAAATCAAAATATGGAACATTTATTAAATATAGTACAAAGTTAAGTATAAATATATAAAATAAATGATGTGACATTATTGAAAATGTATTATTACTAATGTAATTTACTAATTTATTATTTCCTATCCATTTTTTTTCAAGAATTTTAGAAATTCTAAGCCAGAACAAAGTTCCTGTTACAAATGTTAATATTGGCAAATAATATGCATTTTTGTATAAATCCTGAAAATTCATGTAAATCATATTCAATATCTTTAAAAATTGATATTAAAATAATATTTATTATTATCACTATCGGTATGCAAATCAAGTTTTTACTTTTTCTTCATATTTTTTTTGCCAAGTTATTTTATATAAATATCCCATTTGAAAAAATGGCAAGAAGAATAGTATTCTTAATAATAAAGACCCCTATATCTTCTAATCTAGCAATTTCCTGATTATACACTGCTATCATATTTCCAACTAATAGTATTAGCAACAAGATATATTCATTTAGCTTTATTTTTTGATGTTAATTTATGTATTAGCAGATAAACAATATATGTTGTGAAAAATGCTGGTATAAACCATGATGGAAAATTAAAAATAAATTGACTATTATTTATAAATGGTTGTATAAATAATGTGTATAAGCTAATATCTCTTCCATAATTTATAATTCCTGCATTTCTTAATATTGTATTTATTATTCCATAACATAAATTTATAATCAAAAAAAAATGGTAACATTATTTTCTTAAATTTTTTCCCATATAGTTTTAAATATATGTTCTTCCTTTTTTACCGAATAAAAATATCCTGATATAAACACAAACATAGGCATAAAAAAACGAAGTATATGGAAATATGTATCCAGTTAATTTTACGTCTGGTGCTAAATGGCACATAACCACTTGTATTATGCCTATTGCAGATAAAATCATAAATTGCTTATTTGATTTTTCTTTCATTTGTTACTCCCTATTTCATTTTTTCCTTCATATTAACCAAAGTATTCAATGCTTCTATTGGTGTTAATTCATTTAAATCCACTTTATCCAATTCGTGAGCTATCTCAGCTAATTTATAATTATATAAATCTAATTGCCCTGTTGCGACTTTTTTATTTTCTTTTTTTCTTGTGCCTTTTCTCCGAGTACACTTTTTTTCTTTCTAAAGTCTTTAAAATTTCATTTGCACGTTTTGTTACAACTTGTGGAACTCCTGCCAATTTTGCAACATGAACACCATAACTTTCATCAGTTCCACCGGGTACAATTTTTCTTAAGAAAATAACATCTTCTCCCTTTTCTTTTTACAGCAACAGAATAATTTTTAACTCCTTCTAGTTTTTTTCTTCTAGTGATGTTAGCTCATGATAATGTGTTGCAAATAGAGTTTTAGCTCCACATTTTTCTCTTTTATCTGAAATATATTCAGCTACTGCCCATGCAATTGAAAGTCCATCATAAGTTGAAGTTCCTCTTCCTATTTCATCTAAAATTACTAAACTATTTGATGTAGCTTCCTTTAATATAGCTGCCACCTCCATCATTTCAACCATGAAAGTACTTTGTCCCATACTTAAATCATCTGATGCTCCAACTCTAGTGAATATTTTATCAACTACACCAATTTTCGCATAAGATGCTGGTACAAAACTTCCAACTTGTGCCATAAGTGTTATTAATGCAACTTGTCTCATATATGTAGATTTACCTGCCATGTTAGAACCTGTAATAATTGCTAAACGGTTATCATTTTTTGTCTAAATATGTGTCATTCTCAACAAAGCTTCCACCTGGTAATATTTTTTTTTTTTCAATAACAGGATGACGTCCATCTTTAATATCTATCATTCCACTATTATCAACTATTGGCATTACATAGTTCATGTCATCTGCCACTGTTGCTAAAGATGTTAGAACATCTAATGTAGCTATGATACTTGCTGATTTTTGAACTCTTAATATTTGCTTTTCTATTTTTTCTCTTATTTCACAAAAAGGCATTGTATTCTAAATTTACAACTTTTTTCTTCTGCACCTAAAATTTCATTTTCAACTTTTTTAATTCTTCGGTTATATATCTTTCACAGTTTGCTAAAGTTTGTTTACGAATAAATCTATCTGGAACCATTGATAAATTAGATTTTGTTACTTCAATAAAATATCCAAATACTTTATTAAATCCAACCTTCAATCCTTTTATTCCTGTTGTTTCTCTTTCTTTTGCTTCTATTTCTAGAACCCAACTTTTACCTTCTGTTGTTGCTTTTTTTTTAGGTGATCTATCTCTTCATCATATCCTAATTTTATTATTCCACCTTCTTTTTACACTTATAGGTGGATCGTCAATAATTGAATCTTCAATCATTTGGTAAACGTCTTCTAAGGTATCTAAATTATCATATAATTGAGGTTAATAATGGAATTTTGTTTGTTTGTGCAAGTGTTTTCTTTACATCAGGTAATTGTTTAGCAGAGTTTTTTAATGAAAGTAAATCTCTTGCATTTGCACTACCATAAGATATTTTTTTCCTGCTAATCTTTCAATATCATACACTTTTTTTAAGCTGTCAATAACATCTCCTCTTAAAATTATATCTTCTTTCAATTCTTTAACAGCTTCTAGTCTTTCATTTATCTTGCATACATCTATTAAAGGATCATTAAGCCATCTTCTTAATAATCTTCCTCCCATTGATGTTGACGTTTTGTCAAGAACCCAAAGCAAAGTCCCCTTTTTTGCTTTTTATCTCTTAACTTTTCTGTTATTTCTAAGTTTCTTCTTGCATTTATATCTAAATTCATATAATGTGTTGTATAATATAACACAATTTTATGAATATAGTCTAAGTTGCTTTTTTTGAGTATCTTTCAAATAATTTAATAATCCATTACTTGCTGCAACACATAATACACTATCAGATATATCTTCAACTTCTTGCTCATTTTTCATTTAATATGTCATATTTAATTTTAAATTCATTATAATCAGTATCAAATTTTTCATCATCTAGTTTTTGATATGTATATATTAAATCTTTCACGTATTTTACTAATTTCTTGAGCTGATTCATACATCATAGTATTCACAACAATTTCAGCTGGTGAAAATCTTGAAATTTCATCCATTAAGGTGATAAAATTATTTTGGTCTTTAATTTGTGTGGTTTTTAAATCTGCTGTTGTCAAATCACAAACTGCTACTCCATAATAAATTCCATTTTTATATATTGACATTATATAGTTATTTTTCTTTTCTTCCAGAAGGTTACTTTCCATTACAGTACCAGGTGTTACGACTCTTATAACATCTCTTTTTTACAATTCCTTTAGCTTGTTTTGGATCTTCAAGTTGCTCACAGATTGCAACTTTGTATCCTTTTCAATTAATCTTGCAATATATGTTTCTGCAGCATGATATGGTATTCCACACATTGGAGCTCTCTCAGCTTGTCCACAGTCTTTGCCAGTCAGTGTTAGCTCTAATTCTCTTGAAGCTGTAATTGCATCATCAAAAAAACATTTCATAAAAATCGCCTAAACGATAAAATAAAATGCAATCTTTATATTCTTCTTTTTGTTTGTAAATAATGTTGCATCATAGGTGAATATTCTGCCATGTTTATTTCTCCTTTTTCTGTTTCAGTTGTTGGCTTTGTTATTTTTTTCATCTAAAAACTTGATTTATCTCTTTTTGGTTTACTTTTATATCTTCCTTAAAACCTTTAATCGCATTATTTTGAATTTCCATGCAATAGAGTTCGTCTAGCAATTTATATACTCTATTGTATGTATATCCCATCGCCTCTGCTGCTTTTTCCTTTGACATTATTCTACACAATTCGTTATAATTTTTTCTCTATTTGAAGTAATTGTTGTCTTCTTTTTTCTTTGTCATCTTGTTTTTTATTTCTTCTTTCTTGTATTTCTAATTCATCAATCTTTCTTTGAAGCTCAAAATTCATCTTTTTTTCCATGAGCTCGGTTATAAGCTGTTTGTTTACAAATATCATGTAACTCTCTGTCTTTAGGATCATCTGATTTTTTTTTTTAATGCATCTATTTTTTCTTCGTAAAGTCCTTTCACCTATTCCATATTTATTGGCCAAATCTTGCATTCTTATTCCTGTTTTTAAAAAATTCTACTAGCATTGTCTTTAATGGTATTGCTGTTATTTCTTTTGTTGCTTATATGGATATTTTTCGACAAATTTCTTGTATAATTCTGGGTTAGTCATTGATAATAATTGAATTTTTTTATTTAAAGTTCTCCAGTCTGTTTGTAATTCTTCTGCAAGCTTAACTCTAGACTTTTTTTTGCCTTCTATAACTTCTAACATCAATTGTTCGAATTCACTATCTTTTATCTCTTTCATTTTATACTATTTCCCCTTTCAAATACCACATATGTTCTGAAAACTATCTTTATTTCAACCATTTTGCCTACCAGCTCATCACAACCTTCTAGTATTACTACTTTATTTGAGTCAGATCTTCCTGTAAGCATATTGTCATTTGTTTTTGCTTCTTCCTTCTACGAGAATTTTTTGAACAGTTCCCACATACTCCTTATTTCTTTCTGAAATTTGACTTTCTACTAATTGTTTTAATCTGTCAAATCTTTTATGTTTAATGTCTTCTGAATTTGATTTTCCATCTTATCGCCCGGAGTTCCAACTCTTCTAGAATAAATAAACATATATACCTGCTCAAAGTTTACTTTTGAAACAACATCTAAAGTATCTTCAAAGTCTTCTTCTGTCTCACCTGGAAATCCTACTATAATATCTGTAGAAAAGAGTAAGATTTGGAATTTGATTTTTCATTTTTCTCTACTAAACTTAAGTATTGGTCTTTAGTGTATTTTCTATTCATTACTTTTAAAATTTCACTACTTCCTGATTGAAGTGGTAAATGATGAACTAATTTACATACTTTTTTCACAGTCTCTAATTGCTTCTATAACGTCATCTGTAAAATCCTTTGGATGTGGAGACACAAAACGAATTCTTTCTATTCCATCTATTTTGTTTATAGCTCTTAGTAAAGTTGCAAATGAGTTAACTCCTTCATATTGTTCAAATTCAATACCTTTTTCTTTTTCATTTCTTAAATATGAATTAACATTTTGACCTAAAAGAGTAATTTCTTTGTAACCTTGTTCTGCTAATTTTTTACTTCGTTTATAATATCTCTTGGTTCTCTACTTCTTTCTCTTCCTCTAACGTAAGGTACTATGCAATAGCTACAGAAGTTGTTACATCCGTTCATAATCGTTACCGATGCTTTTATTTTATCTTCTCTTGATATTGGTAAGCCTTCAATTACATCTCCATCTATATCTAATACATCTTCTATTCTTTTTTTTTTTATTGCATAACACATTGTATAAATCTGTTGGAAATTCTTGAAGCGTGTGTGTACCAAATACAATATCAAAAAATGGATAGCTTTGTTTTAATTTATCTACAATATGTTTTTCTTGCATCATACATCCACCAATTGCAATTATAGTGCCTTTGGCTTCTTTATATTTTTTACTTCGCCTAATTTACCAAATAACTTATCCTCTGCATTTTCACGAACACAACAAGTATTAAATACAATTAAATCAGTGTCAGATAGTTTATCAGTTTTAGTATAATTCATACTTTCCATCATTCCACATAGTTTCTCTGAATCATTCTCATTTAATTGACATCCCATTGTCAAAATACAATATTTTAAGTTTTTTCCTTCATTTAATGAAGCTACTTTTTTATATCTTCTAATTGTTTATCTACTTCTATTTTTTTTGCCACAATACTTCCTCCGATATTTTCTTTATAAATCTAATATATTCTACAATAATCGAGCATTTTTTTTCAAGTGCTCCACAAAATAAAAAAAGTGCTGTAAATTTACATTTACAACACTTTTTATGTTTCTATTGAATTCCATATTTTTTCTTGAATTTATCTGCTCTACCACCAGTTGTCTCTCTTTTCAAGTTACCTGTCCAGAATGGATGGCATTTTGAACAAACATCAACTTTCATATCTGCTTTTGTTGAATTTGTTTTCATTACATTTCCACAAGCACATGTAATTGTTGCTTCTGTATAATTTGGATGTATTCCTTCTTTCATTTTGTATTCACCTCTCCCTTAATATCTATTAACAAACTGTTATTTATTGTAACACAGTTTAAAAATTTTTTCAAGTTTTTATTATTATTTTTGTTCATTTGCATTTTGTCGTTGCTCAACATACTCTGCCGAAGCCTCTACTTCTTGCTTCATAGATGCTTTGTGAACAAGTTTATTTACTATATTAAATAGACAAGCTATTATTAAAACAAATAATAATATTTTTTTTCCATGTTTTAGCTAACATAACTTTCTCCTTTTATCACTATATATCTATTATAGTCTTAGTTTTAACAAATGTCAATACATTATCCTTTTTGCTATTGGTTCTTCCATTTTTTTTCTTGTCCTTCTATTTCATTTACGTTATTTTTTCATTAAGTCTCTAATTTCCTCTAACAGCAACACTTCGGCACTTTTTTTTTTGGAGCTTCTGGTGCTGGTTCCTCTTTTTTGTTTCTATTTTTAACTCTCTCAAATATTCTTATTACTGAGAATATACAAATAGCTATGATTAAAAAGTCTATAACTGTTTGTATGAAATTTCCATACATAATTTTAGCTTCACCTATTTGTATGCTTAAGTTGCTAAAATTTAGACCTCAATTATTATCCCTATTGCAGGTGTAATTATATCATTTACTAAACTTGTAACTATTTTTCCAAAAAGCTCCACCAATAATAACGCCGACAGCCATATCAACAACATTACCTTTTGAAATAAATTTTTTGAACTCACTCATTTCTTTTTTGCGTCTTTTTGAGCTTTTTTCATTTCATCTTTCATTTTTTTATTTATTTTTTTTTTCAATTTTTGCCATATAATTTGTCCCTCCATTATTTCAACAAATATATTTTAACATATTTACACTCATTTCTCAAGGTTTTTGAATATTTTTTCTTTATTTAGTCAATTATATATTTAGGAGGAATTTGAAAATGGAAAATCAAAATTTGAATATTTTAGATGAAGTTAATAAGGGTGCAACTATGGGTATGAATTCTATTTCATATGTTTCTGAAAAAAGTTACAGATAGTAAATTTAAAAATGTTTTAGATATAGAATATAACAAATACAAGGACATCTCTACCAGAGTAAATGACTTATATGCAAATTACAGTAGCAAAGAACCTCATGAAACTAATGCAATGACAAAAATGATGACATGGTATGGAGTTCAAATGAAAACTATGAATGATGATAGCACATCAAAACTTTCTGAACTTTTAATGCAAGGCACTAATATGGGAATTATTGAAGGAAGACGTTTACTTAATCAAAACGAAAATGCTGCAACAGATGTAAAAAAACATCTTAAATGATTTTGTAGTTATGCAAGAAGAAAGTGTAGAAACACTAAAAAAATATTTATAAAGTTGACTTTAGATAACTTTTTTAGTTTCAGGTCAAAAAAAAAATCTTTTAAAAAGTAAACTAAAAAAAATTAACAATCAAAAATGCACTTTTTAACTACAGTTAAAAAAGTGCATTTTTTTCTGAATTTAACGATTATATTCTTTATGGGGGGAAATTTTACCACATATCATTTTATATTTCAATACATATCACTGCATTATTTTGTAATTTTTCTAGTAATAATTTCATATATTGACTATCTATTGCAACGCAACCTGCTGTAGGATTTTCTACACTACAATGTAAAAAAAATTGCACTTCCTTTTACCTTGTATATTTTTTAGGATTTGTTTTTATTTCTATAGCATACTCATATTGTTTTGGATATTCTATTAAATGTTCACTACTGTTCCAATCTTTTCTTACTTTTGTAATATCTACAAGCTGATTATAAAGTTTTTAATTTACGTCATCTACCCAATGCAAGTTTTCATTTATTTTAATGTAATTGCTAAATTTGACTTCATCATGTGTTCCAAATGCTATACCTAAATTGTACTTGCCAACTGGTGTTTTCCCCATCTCCTCTCTTTTATCATTTGTTATTCCATTTTTGCCTATAAAAAAGCTTTTGTGCTAAATACTTTTATATTGTTTTCAAAAAAAAATCTAATATTGCTTCACTTCCATTAATATTGGTTACCTTTATAACTTGATTACTCACTCTTTCCCCCCATAAAAAAAAATTTTAAGAATTTCTACGCAGTGCAAACTGCTAGAAATTTAATAATTCATATTTATCTTCTACAGAATTTTATCATACTATGATAAAATTCCTAGAATATAAAAACAGTCTAATATAAATATATTAGACCATTTGAGTTTTATTTCTTTTTTCTTTATTACGTTTATCTTGTATAATTTTTCCATTTCCTTTTTTCTGTAATCAATGTAACATTATTTTCTTTTTGCCCATGCCACACATCCCTTTAATACAGTACTTAAGAATACTCTTGGTACTTTTTACGAGTTTAGCACAAGCTTCGTCTGTAAATTTTACATCTGGATCAATTCTTGAAGCTGCATATTTAACAGTGTCTAAGCTAATGCCTTTGCTTGCTGGTATTGGTTCTGATACAGGTCTTTTAAATTTTGTATACCAGAAGTTTTTTATTATCTCTGTAGCCATAATCAACTGGTACTTGTGGGAAATTATATGAATTTACTCCATTTATTATAGCATCATAATATTGTGGTTTAATTAAAATATTATCAATTTTCAAAATAAAATGAGCACCGTATTGACTTGTAATACCATTAAATTGATGGTATGGTGGTAAATATTCCTCTTTAACCACATCATTTTTCTGCTCCATCTAACTCTTTTTACCCAAGTACATTCAAATACTTGAAATGCTTCTTGAATAATTTTAGGATATGCTTCATTTGGATTTTCTCTAGCTTTTTTTCCATCTACTAAAGTAAATATACAGTCTTTCATCTTTTCTTCTGTTGTTTCTCCTGGGTAACCTAATCTTACCGCTTCTTTAAAAATACTTTCTCTTATCAGTTATAAAGTTTATGCTACACTTACCTGTTCTTAGAATATTTTTAGCAGTATTTGAGCTGTTTCTGCAACAAAGAAGCATTGCGTAATAATCCTTTCCTGCAATATAGTATGGAAAAACATAGCGAATATGAACCTAAATTAGTTTGACCAGATTCACTTAATGTTCCAATTTCTGTTGTTGGCATTGGAAAAAAGCTTGATGTTTGATAAAAGTTATCAACAATTCTTAAATTTTTAAATCCATTCAACTCTTCTAATTTCTTTTCCATAAAACTCAACCTCTCTTTTTTTCTTTTTTGATTATATTTATTATATATTAAATAATAATTTTTGTATACAATTTATCTTTCAATTTCTTCTTTCTTTATTGATTTTTCTAAATATACTCTTTTAGAGAATCCTCCTCTTTTATTTCTTTTATCATCTGCTAATTTTATGATATCTTCAAGAGTCTTTCCTTTTACATTTGCAATGGCTCTAATTACCTCTAATACGTCTGCTAATTCCTTACAAGCCTCATCATTGTCTTCAGCTCTGTAGACCTCTTTACATTCTTCTGCTAGTTTTCTATATAATTCTTTTTCATATTCAGCATCTGTCAAAATCCTAGTGACAGGTTTTTCATTATCACTTCTAATAATATCTGGTATATTGTCTCTTACTAATTTATTATATATCTTTTTCCATATCTACCTCCCTATAGCTTCAACTGAGTATTCGGTTCGTTTCTTATCTTTCATATTTTTAATCTTTTTCTACAACTTGTAATTTGTCGTTCTACTTGTTTTCAATTAAATCGGTATAATATATAATTTTTTCTTACCTAATTTTTTTTTGGCATAATCTATCTCCAAATTCGTACTATCTCCAATATAATTATTTATATTTACTACTAATATAGCATCTGATAATTCTATTCTTTTAAAATGTGCCTCTTTCAAATTTATTAATTGCTTTTTAGTTATATCAATTTTCTCTGATACAGAATATACTGGGGTAAGAATACAATAGCCTTCTAATGCCATTTTTTTCTGCAACTGTCATCATCTCTTTTTTGAAATTTTAGACTTCCACATAATGTTACTACTTTCATTTTATAATCCTCCCTACAAATTACTATTTTTTGCTTTGTTTACACCATATATTATATCATGAAAAAAAGCAAATCATTTTAACGGCTTTCTCAACAAATTATAATTTTCTATTTATCTAATTTTATTATATCGTTTACATCATTGAGCAAATAATCTTAAAATAGCTTGCCATAGTCCTTTAAATAAACCATTTTTTTGCTTCTTTTTCATCTACTTTATGTGATTCTTTAAAGGAATCCTCAAAATCTTTTTTGATATCTTTTATTACATTTTTGTATCCTTCATATAAATACCACATTCAAAATGTAAATATAAACTTCTATAATCTAAGTTTATTGTTCCTACAGTTGCTATTTCATCATCGGATAAAAATACTTTGCTATGTACAAAACCATTCGTATAAGTATAAATTTTTACTCCACCTTTAATTAATGTATAAAAATAAGAAGAGGTTAAATCATATACAATTTTTTTATCGGGTATTCCAGGAACAACAATTCTGACATCTACTCCTCTTCTTGCAGCTAAGATTAAACTATTTATCATATCTGTATCAATAATTAAATAAGGTGTATAAATATAAACATACTTTTTCGCTTGATTGATAATATTTAGATAAATATCTTCGCCGGTTATAACATCATCTAATGGACTTCCCCCATAAGGTACAACGAAACCATTTTCCTTATACTTTTCAGTAAAATTATATTTGTATTTATTATAATCATTATCTTCTTTTTTTAAATGAATTCCACATTTCTAGAAAACATAACAGTAAAATTCCAAACAGCTTCACCTTTTTATCCTAATTCCATTATCTTTCCATACTCCTAATTTACTATTTATATTTATATATTCATCTGAAATATTAATTCCACCAGAAAAAGCAGTATGTCCATCAATTATCATCATTTTTCTATGATCTCTATTATTCATAATAATACCTGCAAATGGCGATAATTTATTAAATTGCATACATTTTATTCCATATTTTTCCAGTAACTTTGGATAATTACTAGGTAGCATAGCAAAAAGAACCCATATCATCATATAATACTCTTACATCTAGTCCTGAATTTGCTTTTTCTTTTAATATATCTAAAATTTCTTGCCACATAGTACCATTATTAATAATGAAATATTCTATAAAAATAAATTTTTTTTTGGCTTTTTTAGTTCTTCTAACATAACAGGATAAACGTCATCACCAAGAGAATAATAGTTTATCTCATTGTTTTTCGTTACAGGAAATCCTGCAAATTCACTTATATATTTTAATTGTCCTAAATTTTTAGTATCGATTTCTTTTTTTTTATAAATTCATCTTGTATTAAGTATTTTTGACCATTTTCTATATTTTCATTAATATTCTTTAAAACTTTACTTCTTTTCATATTATTACTAAGTATGATATATAGAAGTGTTCCAATTAATGGAAAAAGCATAATCAGTAATATCCATATTAAATCGCTACTTAATCTTTTACTATACTTGATAATCATTAAAACAATTATAATACTAAGTAAACCATAAACTACTTGAATAACACTTATAAATTCTCCAAATTTTAAATATATAAATAATGTTAATAGAATTTGTATTAATAAACCTATTGCTACAACAATTCCTCTTTTTTTACTGCCATCCACATATTTTTTTTTTCTCATACTAATTCATTTTTTTTATATGTAATACTTTTATCTTCTTTATAAATAAACATTAATTTTGAGTTCTTATCTGTTCTTCCTTTATCAAAGGATAACGAATAAGTACATTACTATCTAGATTTTCTTTGTGCATATCAACTGCTGTTATTTGATGATTATCATATGTTGTATAATAATAAATTCCCTTATTTACATTACAGCAAGATGTATAAATTGTTATTTCAAATTTATCATCACCTAAATCACAGCATCCTCTTTGTTGATCAACGCTACCTAAAATGTGAAAAAATTGACTAACACTTGATTTTTCATCTTCTTTAGAAAAAAAGAATTTAATTTAGTATACGCTACTCTTATGAATCTTGATTGCGATGATAAATCACCTGGTAGACCTATTGCTCCCATTCCTCTACTATATAAACTTAGATCTAATTCTTTACTAAATTTATTCTCTGGAGATTTAGGTGATAAATACATATAATTATTTAAGGCAAACATTTGCTTATCAAATGTAGGATTATTGGTTAACACTCCTACTGGATTTTCATATATTTTTTTCCATCAATAACAGACTCTACAGTTATTGATTGTGTGCTATCGGAAATAATAATAATCCAATGTAAGCTAGCTAATGGTAATTTATCACTAAATGGAGTATTTAACACATTCATTTTTTCAATCAAATTTCTAGCTTCATTTACATTTGAACATTGGCTTAAAATCCATGGTATAAATTCAAATTGAGTAATATTATCTTTTCCTTCCTGTTTTTCTTTATAATGAGCATTTCCAACAAAATTTAAACCTGCTATTGCTAACCCTTTTTCGTTTATTGCATCGTAATATAATGGATAATCTTCAGTAACAAATGCCATTCCAATTATCGCATAATGACTCTTAATGTCATCTACTTCTCTAAAGTTAAATTCATAATTTCTTGGCGTTATTGTTACTTCATCTCCATATGAAATTTCATAGTCTAGTGTCCTTCCAAAATAAAAATCTTTTGTTTTATAAGTTGCTGCTGTACACATATTCTTTCCCTTCTTTCTAATACTATTTCTTATCTTTTATATAACTCTCTTTCAAATTACTAATTCTTGTTAGGATTATATAATAAAAGGTAGATAATTTCAACTGGTTATCTACCCTACTTATTGTAATTTATCGTTCTACTTGTTTTCAATTAAATCGGTATAATATATAATTTTCTTACCTAATTTTTTTGGCATAATCTATCTCCAAATTCGTACTATCTCCAATATAATTATTTATATTTACTACTAATATAGCATCTGATAATTCTATTCTTTTAAAAATGTGCCTCTTTCAAATTTATTAATTGCTTTTTTAGTTATATCAATTTTCTCTGATACAGAATATACTGGGGTAAGAATACAATAGCCTTCTAATGCCATTTTTTCTGCAACTGTCATCATCTCTTTTTTGAAATTTTAGACTTCCACATAATGTTACTATTTTCATTTTATAATCCTCCCTACAAATTACTATTTTCCCAACTAATTACTAAATTGTAATATTATTACTTGTTTTTTTATATATTTTAATATTTTAATTAATAATGGTCTAAAAATCAAATATATCACATATCCAATAATTCCACCGATTACATTTGTTATTATATCAGTCATATCAGCTGTTCTATCTCCATTTATTAAAGGTTGTAGCAATTCTACACTTAAATTTTTAGAAAAAGGATGATTAAATATAATTCGTCCATTTTAGTTTCGTCTAAAAACAAAAAGCTTTATTTTTCAAAGCTTCTTCGATGTAGTACTGAAACACACTCAACATGCGACGTGAAAGGGAACATGTCTACTGGTTGTATTTCTTTTATGTTGTATTTTTTTCTTCTAGTTTTGATAAATCTCTTACCATTGTTGCTGGATTGCAACTTATATATACTAATTTTTCTGGGCTTAATTTTAATATGTTATTTATTGTAGTATCATCTAAACCTCTTCTTGGTGGATCTACAAATACAGCATTTGAGTTATATGTTTTTCATGTAATAAGTTTTCCAAAACTTTTTCTACATCTCCACAAGTAAATTCTATATTTTCTATATTATTTATTTTTTTGCATTTTCTCTTTTTGCGTCTTCAATTGCTTGTTCTACAATTTCAATTCCATATACCTTTTTTTACAAACTTTGAAGCATATATTCCTATTGTTCCTATTCCACAATATAGATCAAGTAAAATATCATCTGCTTTTAAGTTTGCTCCCTCAATTGCTTTGTTGTACAAAACTTCTGTTTGTACAGGATTAGTTTGATAAAATGACATTGGCGAAATTTTGAATGTATAATCTCCTAGTTTGTCATAAATATAGCCATCACCATATATGGTAATATTTTTATTTCCTAGTATTACATTTGTGTTTTTAGTATTTATATTTTTTTTTACAACTGTTTTTAGTTTGAATTCACTTTGTTTTAAACCATCTATTATACATTCTACTAATTCTTTTTTTTTTTTGGTATATTTTCTCCATTTATAACTAATACGCACATTATCTCTTTTTTTTTATACCAACTTTTATTACAATATGTCTAAACAAACCTTTTCCTGTCTTTTCGTTATATACAGATATTTTGTTTTGGTTTAAGAATTCTACAATTGTTGTTGCAATTTGTTCTGATATAGGGTTTTGAATTTTACATTCTTTCATTGGAATTACTTCATGTGTTCTAGCCGCAAATATTCCTGTAACTACTTCTCCGTTTTTGGCATAGCCTAATGGGTATTGTGCTTTGTTTCTATAGTTGTACGGATTTTTCATTCCTATTGTATTTTGTACTGCAATTTTTTTTGTTTCAATGTTTTATTTGCTAAATTTTGAACTACTTCCTGTTTCATCCTTAATGTTGTTTGATAACTTATATGTCTTAAATTGCATCCTACACATCTTGTGTATGTGCTACAATCTACTTTTTCTCTGCTTGAAGCGGTTTGTAATATCTCTAATATTTTACCAAATCCATGAGAGGCAGTAGTTTTTTAATATTAGTATTTTACATTTTTCACCTTTTATTGCTTGTGGTATAAATATTATATAGTCATTTATTTTAGCTATGCCTTCTCCTTTCATAACCGTTATCTATAATATCTACAATATATTCTTCATTTTTCTTTTACTGGTATTTCCACTTTTTTTTTTCATTCCTCCATTGAATGTTAGATTAAGTTGGAAAAAGAATTATTCTAATTATTTTTCAACTTCTATATATTTTTAATAATTTGATACAACTTCTGTACTGGTAGCCCAACAACTGAATTATAACTTCCTTCAAATTTAACTATAAACTTAGAAAATTGTCCTTGTATTGCATAAGCTCCTGCCTTGTCCATTGCTTCTCCTGATTCAATCCACTCGTTTATTTCTCTTTCATCTATTTCAGATAAATATACTCTTGTTATATCATAATCTGTAATAACATCTTTTTACCATCTTTTTCAATTATTACACATAAACTTGTAATTACTTCATGTACATCATTTTGTAATTCTGAAATCATTTTAAAAAGCTTCTTGTTTGTCTTTTGGCTTTCCATAATGTTTGCCGTTTTTTTTAATACTAAAGTATCCTGAGCCTATTACAATTCTGTCTCCTGTAGTTTTATCAAATACTTCTTTTGCTTTTAAATAAGCTATTCTTTTTGATTGTTCTTGAATTGTTAAGCCTTCTGCAAAGCTTTCATCTGCATTGCTTACAATTACTTCAAAATCTTTTGTGATATATCCTAATAACTCTTTTTCTTCTTGGTGAAGCTGATGCTAGTATTATTTTCATAAAATTTATCTCCTTTCATCTTCTTACAGATTATATCATAAAATTAGAAAAAAAAAGCGATAGATTGCTCTATCACTTTTTAACTATTCTTCTCTTAGAACTGCTCCACATCTCTTATTAAGAGTTTTTAATATGCTTTCCATTTTAGCATTTATTTCTTCTGATGTCATAGTTGTATTACCATTATCAATTACAATTCTTAACATTATTGATTTTTTACCTTCTGGAACTTGGTTGCCTCTATATTCCTCAACAAATTTTACATCTTTTTAATTTGCCTTTAATTGAACCACAGAAATTTCTTCCCATGTTACAGATTCGTCAACTAAAATTGATAAATCTTTTTCAACTAATGGTAATAAAGGAATATGAACAAACTTATTATCTCTAGAAGCAAAAGGTACTAATTCGTCAACATTTAATTCAAAAATTGCAACATTAGCTCTTTTTATTTTAGCAGAGTTCATAGTTTTTATTGATAATAATCTAATTTACCTATTACTTTGTTATCCAACATAATATCTAGATATACATTTACATCTGCCCAAGAAGGTTTTTCACCTTGTTTCAAAGTTATTTTTTCCATGTGGCAGTATTCAGACATATTTTCTATTACACCTTTTAATTCGTAAAATAGCTTACTAGCATCTTTTCCAACAATACTTGCTGTCAATAATTTTTTATGAACTGGTAATGTCTCATCTTCTGATGATTCATGATATTCACCTTTTTCAAATGCTTGGGCAACTTCAAATAGTTTGAATTCATCAAAGTATCTTAAGTTTTTTAGAAATTGCCTCTAACATTCCTGGTATAAGTGAAATTCTTAAATATGCTTCACTTGGTGATGGAGGTGTGGCTAGTTTAACTGAATTTTCCTTATCCACTCCAGCTGCATCTATATATTTTCGTCTATCCAAGGATATGTAAATATTTCATTAAATCCACATCTAAAAGCTAAATATTGTTTTAATCTTTGCTCTAATAATACTTTGTTTTTGTAAAACAGCATGTTCAAATTTAATAGTTAGTGGTTTAGCTTCAAAACTTTCAAAACTTAGTAATCTAGCTATATCTCCCATTACATCATCTTTTAAAAGATACATCTCCTGTTGAACGCCACACTGGAACAACAACATGGTAAACTTTATCTTTATATTCTACATCATATCCTAAAGCTTTTAATACTTTTTCAATTGTTTCTCTAGGTAAAACCTTTCCTAATCTAACATTAAGAAATTCTTCTGATACATCTATTACTTCCCTTTGTGTTTTTATTGGATAAACATCATTGGAATGCTACAACTTTGCTTTCTGGGAATATTTCTTTAAATAATTGCAATGCTAATGCAATTCCTTGGCTAACTCTTTCAGTATCAAGATTTTTTTTCATATCTTATAGAAGCATCTGTTTTTTCATCAAATCTTTTTCCTGTTTTTCTAATTGTAGAAGCTATGAAGTTAGCAACTTCTACAACAACTCCTGTTGTTTCTGGAAGAATTGAATCTTTTTTACCTCCACGTATTCCTGCTAATGCCATTGCATCTGTGTCATCACATATTACTAAATCATCTTCGGTTAGGCTAATTGTATTATTATCAAGAAGTAATAATTCTTCATCTTTTTTTAGCATTTCTAACAATTATTTTCACCATTTACATGTGTTCTATCAAAAGCATGTAAAGGTTGACCTACAGCCATCATAACATAATTTGTAATATCTACAATAGCACTTATTGGTCTCATACCTGCATTTATTAAAGCTGCTTTCATCCACATTGGAGATTCTTTTATCATATACATTTTCTATTTCAATTGCAGCATATCTATTACATTTTTTCAGGTACTTGTATTTCAACATTGTATTTTGGAAGATTTTTGTCAATTTCTATACTTGGTAATTCTTTTTTAAAGGTACATTATAAATTGCTGATAGCTCTCTTGCTATTCCATAATGTCCCCATAAATCTGGTCTGTTTGTTAATGATTTATTATCTATTTCAAGTACAACATCATCCATGCATATCAATTCAGCTATATTTTGACCTGGTTTACATTCAATACCTTTTAAGTCAACTATTTCTGTTTCATTTTTAGCTGGAAAAATGTTCTCTAAATATACTTCTTCTGCTCCACAAATCATACCATAAGATGATTCGCCACGCATATTTGTTTTCTTTATTTTAACTAAATCTGGTTCTCCATGCCAATATACTTCAGCACCTGGTTTAGATATAACTACATATTCACCTACATACAAGTTTGATCCACCACATACAATTTGTACTGGCTCTGTTTCACCTATATCTACCATACATATTCTTAATGAGTCTGCATTAGGATGTTCTTTTTTTACTTCTAATATTTTTTCCTACCACTATGTCGTGAAATTTATCACTAGTATTTTCAACAGACTCTACTTCAACTGTTCTTAATGTTAAATCATAAGCTATTTGTTTATTTGTTATTTCTTTTGGTAAATCAACATATTTTTTAACCCAATTTAATGATACTTTCATTTTGTTTACCTCCTTATTTAAATTGCTCTAAAAATCTTAAATCTGCACTATGGAATAATCTTACATCATCCACTCCATAACGCATCATAACTAATCTGTCTAATCCAATGTTAATATAGAATCCGGTCCATTCTTCTGGATCAAGCCCAGCAGATTTTAAAACATTAGGGTGAATTACACCACCTGGCATTACTTCAATCCATCCATTGTGGTTACATACGCTACAACCTTTTCCACCACATACTAAACATTCCATATCTATTTCATAACCTGGTTCAGTAAATGGAAAGAACCCTTCTCTCATACGTACATTGATTTTTCTACCAAATACTTTTTCAAGAATAGTTTGAATCATTACCATTCCAGATGAGAATGAAATATTTTTTTATCAACTATAAGAGCTTCATATTGGAAGAACGCTCTTTCATGTCTTGCATCAGTATTTTTCATTTCTATATACTCTACCTGGGTAAACGAATCTTGCAGGAGCACCATGTTTTTAATAAATATCTAACTGATCCACCTGTTAAATGAGGTCTTAAACATAAACGCTCATTTCCTAATTTTTCCTCTGTTCCATCTAACCAGAACGTATCCATAGATTGGCGTGCTGGATGGTCAGCAAGGGAAATTTAAGTTATCAAAAAGCATATTTTTCACTACTAATATCATCTTCACTATACACTTCAAAACCTAATGATAAAAAGGCTTCATTTAGGTCGTAGCACATTTGAGTAATAGGATGTAATGCTCCTTTACTTATAGCTGTTCCTGGTAATGTAAGGTCTAAAAGGTTTATCTACAACACTTTTAGCACTTATAAGTTCATCTTCTTTTTTGTTTTATTTTATCTCCAAATAATTGTTTAATTTCAGTTGTTTTCATTCCAACAACCTTTTTTTTCTTCATTAGATAATGTACTTATAGATTTTAAAACTTCGCCTAACTCACTTTTTTTTTACCAGTTAGTTCTTTTGCAATATTTTGTAATTCTTCTACTGTCTTTGCATTTTCTAGTTTTTCAATTCCATTATTTTTGATTTTTTTTCTAACTTTTCTTCCATAATAGCATTTCCTTTCCCTAAAAACAAAAAATAGTGATACCAAACTAAAGGACGAATCTTTTAATCCGCGGTACCACCTTTTTTTCTAATTTCTTAGCACTTATTAAAATAATTTTCTTAACGATATTGACTCCATTATTGAAATTCATTATATAGCTTCTCTAGTATGGCTCTCAGTCTGTTGACCATAACTCCCTGTATAGAACTCTAAATAACTACTTAGATAACTTCTTCATCATATATCCAAGACTTTTATATATAAAAAACTGTATCAATTATACATTCAAAAAATTGTTTTTGTCAATAAAAAAAGCGGTAGAAATTCTACCGCTTTTTTTGAGACTCACACTTCATTTGTGAGTCCGGAAAGCCGCTTTTTGCGATTTCCCGAATGCTCTCCTCCTCATCATTGAGCAAAATGTTCAGCGCTTTGCAGTTGGCATAAATACTGTGGACGACAGATTTTCTTACTTCTGCGTCTGCAGCCTCTGCCAGTGTTTCCATCAGTCTTTCGACATTTCCCCTGAAAGAAGTATTTTTCTCGAAGGGGGGTCGTTCAGATCGATGGTCAGAGCCGCATATCGAACGTTTCTCTTTTCGATATTTTCGAGCTCATCACGAATCCACTTGAAGTGGCTTTTTTCAAAGCCTTCAGGAACTCGCTCCGGTCAGCCGGATGTTTGAATCCCATAGTTCCGAGATTCAGCTTGGTGGGAAGAGCCTCTCTATTCATACTGTTTTCCTCCTAAAAATAAATTTTTTGCTGAGGATATATAATTGTTCTTTCGAACAACAAATATATTATAACACAATTTTATGTAAATTTCAACTATTTTTTTATAAAAAAAATAACTACTTGATTAGTAATTCATAAGTAAAAAAGAGCTTTCGTTTGAAAGCTCTTTTTTTATGGTGCGGATGAGAGGACTCGAACCTCCACACCGTCGGTACTGGCTCCTAAGACCAGCGCGTCTGCCATTCCGCCACATCCGCATATTTTTTTAATATCATTGACATAGAATATTGTAGCACATTACATTATTCTATGTCAACATATTTTTTTTGATTTTTAGTATTTTTCTAAATTTTTTTTTAACTATTATTCAGTCTTTTTCTTTCTTCTACCTTTTTAAGTTTTTCCAAAGCTTCTTTCTTTTTTCTCCTTTTTCTTCATAACCAGGTTTTCCTTAAAAAGACTAAACATATTTTTTTTTTATACTTTTCAACTCCTGGTTGATTAAATGGATTAACTCCTAGTAGTTTACCCGACATTGCACATGCAAGTTCAAAGAAATATATCAAATGTCCTAATGTATATTCATTTAAGTTGTCCATAGTTAGTATTATGTTTGGAACTTCACCTTCAATATGAGCTTCTATTGTTCCTTCCATAGCTTTTCTATTTATTTCATCTAGACCTTTTCCTGTTAAATAATTTAATTCATCTAAGTTCTCTTCATCTTGATTTATAAATACATTTGAATCAGCTTCTTTTATATTAATTACAGTCTCAAATAGATTTCTTCTACCTTCTTGTATGTATTGTCCTAGAGAATGTAAATCTGTTGTAAATTCTGCACCTGTTGGATATATTCCTTTTAAATCTTTTCCTTCGCTTTCTCCAAAAAGTTGTTTCCACCACTCTGTTATATAGTGTAGTTTAGGTTCATAACTTACAAGTATCTCTATGTTCTTTTCATTTTTTGTACAATATATTTCTAACAACCGCATATTTATAGCAGTCATTATATTTTTAAGATTTTGTCTAAATATTTTTCTTGTGCAATTCTTGCTCCGTCTAATAATTTATCTATGTTTATTCCAGCTGTTGCAATTGGTAATAATCCCACTGCTGTTAATACTGAATATCTTCCACCAATATTGTCAGGAATAACAAATGTTGTATATCCTTCTTCCTCTGCTATCTGTTTTAATGCTCCTTTTTTTCCCTATCTGTTGTAATATAAATTCGTTTTTTTTTTTCTTCTAGTCCATACTTGTTTTCTAGTAATTCTCTAAAAATTCTAAATGCAATTGCTGGTTCTGTTGTAGTTCCTGATTTTGATATTACATTTACAGATAAATCTCTATTTCCAATCAAATCAATTAAATCATTTAAATAGTTAGGGTTTAAATTATTACCTGCATATAATATTTGAGGAGTTTTTCTTTGTTCTTTTGATAGTAAGTTATAGAATGTAGATGTTAGTGCTTCAATTACAGCTCTTGCTCCTAAATAAGAACCACCAATTCCTATTACAACAAGTATTTCAGAATCTTTTTTGTATTTTTTTTGCACACTTTTTTATTTTTTTCAACTTCTTTTTTATCATAATCAGTTGGTAAATCTAACCAACCTAAAAATTCATTTTCATCTTTTGATTTCTCATGTAGTTCATTATGAATATTCTCCACTTGATTAGAATATTTCATAATATCTTCTTGTTTTATATTACTATAACTTAAATCTAATTTTACATTTTTCATCTATTCTTTCCTCCTCTTTTTTGTATTTATTATTATTTTATATTAAGTATTCGTTTTATTCAATAGAATTTTCAACTTTTTTATCTTTCTTCGTCGCCTATTGGTTTTGAAGTTTTCTGTTTTAGTTGATCTTCCATTCCAATTCTATATATGTCACTATTTGATGCCATTTTATCAAGACCTTTAAAGCCCTGTTCTAATACTTTTTTTTTTACAGCTAATATTCTAATCTACCTGTAATTTGATTTTCTCTTGGTCTAATTTCTATTGTACATAATTCACCAGTTTTTCCTGAAATACAATTAGTATATGAGCCTAAATTTAATGACACATCAATTTCTTGTCCATTCACTAAAACAGTTATCAATCTTCTCATATTATTAACTTTTAGTACTTCTTTTTAAATCTTTTGAAATATTATTTCTATCCAGAAATTCGTCATAATCTTTTTATATCTGTTGAGTCACCTATTTCCTCTGATTTGTTCTTTGTAACATAAGAATCTTGTACATCATCTGTTCTTGTTTTATATATGTAATTCTTTTTTTTTTTATATTCTTGACTTTCTTTAGCTTTATAAAATTTATTACCTTCTCTAATTCTAAGCGAAGCACCTTTTTTTTAACAAATCAAATTTCTTTGTATCATAATATGTATCTGTCGAAAAATACTGTACACTATCTTTTTTGTTCATAATGTTCTGTTAATATTGTTTGACTTATTCCTTTAAACGGTGCAGGTTGTGTTATATTTAAATCAATTGCCTCTTTGTCCAAAAAGTGGAATTATATATTTTCTTTCAAACTCCTGTACTGGTTTTTGCTTGACTCTCTACAACTTCTTTAATTGCTTCTCCATATTTTTTCTTCAAATTCATTTTTTTTTCCATTCCTAGCTCCAGTCTAAGTAGTTCTGGATTAATTGCCATAGTAGTCTTCACGCTTGGTTCCAAACTAATTGCATGTTGTAGTTCTTCAAACTTTTTTGATTCCAGCTTTAGTAATTACATTATTACTTCCAAACTTTGTTTTTTATATGGTTTAATAGTTTTAGTAGTTTTAAATATACACTTTGAGTTCTTTGAAATCCTATAACAACTCTACCTAGTAATTTTCTTATATAATCTTCATCTTTTTCTGATGGCAAAATATGATAATCTTTTTTTGCATTTTGCTTATAATCGCATAAGTATCTAAGTTTATCATTTTGAGTTGATTCTTTTATTTTTTCTAAAGCTGAATTGAATGGAGTATTTGTTAATTGCATATATTCTTGATTTGTTAAACTCATTCTTTTCTGTGTTAAAAATTTTTCTTATTTCTTCTGGAACATCTTGAAGTACCTCATCCGGATGTTGTCTCAGTTCATCAATTAGTTGTTCAAATAAATAGTTTCCAACAGAGTCCATATCGCAATAGTATATATTCATATAGTTTCGTACTCTTTTTCAAATATATTTGACTCTTGCAAGTACATTTTATCTTCTGGAATAGCTAATAGTACTTCATCTCCTATTAAAAACACATTCAAGACTTTTTATAAGTTCTTCATAGTTTGTAAAAGTTCCTAAACCTGTATATGTAGATTCTCTCATTAAATAATCCATTCTATCAATATCATTATTGTGTGATATTAACGCCGCAAGTACACCTTTTAGTGAAATGGTATTATCTTCATTTATTTGTAAGGTTTCTTTTTATTTCCCCTTTACCATAAATTACTTCCATAAATTCTACTAAATGTTCAATAAAATCATGTCCATATTTTTGTTCTATAATTTGATGTATTTTTTGTATTCGGATCTCTTATTATATCAATACCTCTTGCCTCGTGTGAAAGCCCAGTTACTTTTTCAAGAAGATGTGAATTCACTCCATGTCCAATATCATGAAGTAAAGCAGCAAGTTTTGCCATATCTTTTTCATTTTTATTAAAATATACTCCCTGTTTGCCTAATTTTTCTTTCTAATTCATTTAGTGTTCTGCTCATCAAGTAATATACACCTATACTATGTTCATATCTAGTTTCTTGCTCTAATGCAGGATATTCTAAACTAGCCATTGATGTTTGAGTTATATCAGAAGTCTTTTAAATTCATCACAATTTACGATTTCTTCATAAATTCCATTTAATTCAATATTTCCATAGATTATATCTTTTTACTATCATTACTTTTTTCTCCATAAATCACTTTCAATATTGCCTTCTTTAGTAACTTTAGGTCTAAATTATATCATATATTTATTTATTTTTTTAAGTTTTTTTTGAAAATATCTAGACTTTTTTTTTTTTTATTTGTGTATTATTATATAGTACAAAATGAAAAAAAAGATAACATTCGTTATTTTTAGGAGGTTTATTATGAATAAAAAAATTTTTAAGATATCTTTTATATTAATACTTGCTTTTTTTGCTTTTTTGTGGTTCTTATGTGTATGCAACTAATATCGACTTAAATTTACCCGGAATCACTTCAGAAAATAATGAGCAAATGACCAATAACGTTGAAACAGTAAACAACGAACAAACAGCAAATAATGTAGAAAATTCAATTGAAAATATAAGTAATACAGTTAATAATGTCGTTGATAATAGTATTACAACTCCTTCTACTCCAGCCGAGACTTTGCAACCAAGTGGGAGTATCAACCAGTGCTGAAACTGAATTAGGAATTACAAATATTATAAATATTTTGTTAATTACAGTTGGTGTTATTTTTTAATATTACTCGCAATTGCAATTTTAATAAGATTAAGAGGATAATTCAAAAGTGGTTTTTTAAACCACTTTTTTTTTTTCTTTCCATTATTTATTAGAATATTTTTATATCAAATTATAAATACTAATATTGAGCAATTTTTTTTGAGCTTAATTTTTTTATTTTAAAAGGAGGTTCTCATCATATGAAAAATAAATTTTTTATAGTTGCTACTTTATTAGCTATTTTGTCTCTTTTTGCTGTATCTTATACATTTGCTACCACTAATGCTGTAAATGATGTTAGAAATGTTGTTGGTGGAGCTGAAAACGTTATAGAAGATGCTGGAAAAGGTATTGTTAATGGCGTTAAAGATGGGATGAATACAGTTAAAAATGGTGCAAAAGATGTTGGAAATGATGTAAAAAATGGAATGAATGATATGGGTAGAACTACTAATAATTACACTGCTACAAGAACTGCAACTACAACAGATAACGGATTATTAGGAAATGTATCTAATACTGTTTGGAGCTGGTTAATTATTGCTATAGTTGCCATTGTAATAGTTGCTTTAGTTCTTTTCTATGCAAATCAAAATAAAAATACAACAACATATCATAATGATGATAACGAATAAGTAAATTTATAACATGTATGCCTTCCTTTTTTTCTTGACATACATGTTATAATATTTATTACATAAAAATAAGGAGTTATACATATGTCAAAAAAAATAATTGCTACAAATCCTGTGGCAAAACACAATTATGAAATAATAGATACTTTAGAGGCTGGTCTTGTACTTTCTGGCACAGAGATAAAGTCTATTCGTAATGGAAAAGTCAACTTAAAAGATAGCTACGCTGGTATAAAAAGTGGCGAAGCTTATTTATATAGTATGCATATAAGTCCTTATGAACATGGCAATATTTTTTAATAAGAACCCTTTAAGAGATAGAAAACTGCTTTTTAAATAGACGTGAGATTTTTAAAATTAGTTGGTTTAATAAAGCAAAAAGGATATTCTCTTGTTCCTATTAGTTTATATTTTTCTGGTAACTTTGTAAAAGTTGAGCTAGGTATAGGAAAAGGTAAAAAATTATATGACAAACGTGAAGATATTGCAAAAAAAGGAAGCGGCTCTTCGTGTTCGTAAACAATTTGGTAAAATATTATAAAAAGGATGGATAAATAATGTTACTAGCACTCTCTGGCGTCACAGGAATAGGCAAATCGTATTTTTAAAGAAAAACTAGTTGAAGAATTAAATTTCCATAAGGTAAGCACTATTAGAACAAGACCTATTAGAGTTGGTGAAAAAAAATGGTGTTGATGGAATTTTTATAACAGATAATGAATTAGATATGTTAAAATCACAAGATAAAATCATATATGATTTCAAAGTATTTGGTGGTAGATATGCATATTTAAAAGATGAGATTTTCTCTAATGATAATATGGTTTTTGAAATGCATTACACAATGATTGATGACTGGAAAAAAATCAAACCTGATATATAAAAACTATATATATTCTCCCTACCGATTTGGAGGTTCCTAAAAAAAAGCCAGACAAAGAAATTTGTCTAAAGAAAAAAAAAATTGAAAGAATTAAAGAAATTGATGAGCAATATAATAAATTTATGAATGATAAGGATTTCCAAGGTAAATTTGATTATATTTTATATAATAATTATGATAGTGAATCTGAAAAGCAGATTTTAGATTTAGTTAAAATTTAATAGTAAATGAATAAATGGAGGTTTTATGAATAATACATATTTTTTGAACTGAGTGATGACTTTGAAAATATAATAAAAAAATACTTTAAATGATAAACAAATAATTAGTATAAAGCAAAAACCCAACTGGTTGGACAAATATTGTTTATGAGGTTGAAACAAACGAAGGCAACTTTTTCTTTAGGTTTCCTAGAGATGAGTTTTGGTCTAGAACTATTGTAAAAGACTATGAATTTGCTAAATATATATATGGTAAAACTAACTTTGATACTGTAAAAATTAGAGTTATTTTATGACAATGATAGACCATTTAGTGTTCATAAAAAAATAGCAGGCATTCCTCTTGCAGAGTTTATGAATGATCTAAGTTCCGATGAGGTTAAAACTATCTCTAATGAGATTGCTAAATTTATGTATCAACTACACTGTTTAGATTTTGATAAATCTAAAATTTTTAGTATAAATAATATTGGTTTAAATTTAACTGACTTTTTAGATGAATTGTTAAACGTTCATGTTGATAAAAATGATATGAATTTCTGGATTCCAACATCTATTCATTCTGATGATATTTGTTTAGTTCATGGTGACCTTAATTCTAGCAATGTGTTATTAGATGAAAATCGCCATGTGGCTGCTATAATCGACTTTGGTTTTGGTGGTTTTGGGAATAAATATAATGATATTGGAAGAATTATTGGAAGATGCCCTACTCCTTTCAAAAAACGAAATAGTCAATAGTTATGAACAATATTCTAATTCAAAGCTAGACTCTCCTAAACTATTAGATACAAATATAAATACTTGGACTGATATTGATAATAGTTACATAAATTATATGAGAACAATTGGAATTTACAAATAAAATACATTAGAAAGCGACCTTTCAAATATGAAAGGTCGCTTTTATATACCTGATTATATACTGAGGAGCTGGACCATAGGTTCCCATTCCCGAGGTTGTTACAATAATTTTTGCTTTCTTCTGATTCCAAAATTTCCGTTCTATTCTCTTTATTAACAAAACAAAAGATTTTGAGGTAAAAATTCACAGCTTCCGGTTTTATTTCCAATTCTTCCTTTGAAAATAAAGCCGTATACCTCAAACCTAAAGTTCCATCTGCAAAAATCGGGATATCAGTACTTAGCTTTCCTTCATCTTGCATGGTTTTAAGTTTGTATAGGATTTCTTGGAACCTTCCAAGTGAAAATGCCATGTTGACAACTGTACCTCCACTCCTGATACATTTAAGGACATTTTCTTCGAAGCATTCGGTTTACTTCGTCAGAATTTGTTGTACCATATGTGGACTCTTGAATTATTGTTAACGGTAGGCTTTTCACTGCCTTACGCAATTTTGGAATATTGAAGAAAATATTTTTTATTGTTGTAATCTCCTGTAAACAAAAGGTTAATGTTTGGATATCCTTTATACCGGACTTGAATGAGTATAAGAGCGGCACCTATAAGATGTCCATTCTTAAACATCGTGAGCCTGATGTTTGGATTGATATCCACGCTTTTTGTAAAATCTGTTGCTGATACATGTCTTAATGTTTCTGCAACATCCGACTCGAATACAATTGCTTGGCGTTATTACGCTTTGTCACATCCTTTAGTACTTTATACGAGTCTGCTAATGCTAATGGTAACAAGATAGCTAAAGCAATTTTTTAATTATTTGTTGTGTTTTTTCATTTATAACTACTACACATTGATTCATCAGATTGTTTTGTGTCACATCAATTATTGGCGTTACAACTATTTGCCCTAATTCACATTCTTGACACTTCTTATTGTTGTATTTACAGCTTTCTACTGTACAATTAATTTTTTGATTTTTTTCCATAAAAAAATAGCCTCCTTTAATATTTTAACGAATTATTAAAATTTCTTACAATTTGCACTTTGAAGAATTTTTTTTAATCCGTTTTTACAATATTATTATGGCTATTTTTTAAAATTTTATTAAAAATTTATTTTATTTTTTTTGCTGTCTTCTTCTATTCTATTGCATTCCGTGTCTCCTGTAATTTTACAATCTTTTGGATTTTTAAAACTCAAATACCAATTCATTCCATTTTGATTTTTTTTTCAATTTCTTTTTTGTCTTTCTTGTAATGCCATAAAAGTTTGAGGTGGTGGTAATATTACAGGTTGGCATGGAATCCAATTTGCTGGTGTTGACGCTTTGTTACTATCAGCTACTTGTAAAGCATTTAAGGCTCTTAAAATTTCTGGTATACATCTACCAACATTCATTGGATAAACAAGTATTAGTCTTACCATTCCCTTTTCATCTATTAAAAAATACATTTCTGACAGTTTCTGTTGTGCTTACATCATTAGAAATCATACCATATTTTTTCTAGCAATCGCACCATTTCTATCTGCTATAATTGGGAATGGCACTCTAATTCCTGTTTTGCAGTAAATATCATATATCCAAGCCAAATGTGATGCATTACTATCTACGCTTAATCCTAACAAACATGCATTTAATTGTTCAAAATATGGATTTGCTTTTGAAAAAGCAATAATCTCAGTTGTGCAAACTGGGGTAAAATCTCCTGGGTGAGAAAAAAGCACAACCCATTTTCCTTTATATTGATTTAATGTTATTTGCCCCATTGTGGTGTTTGCCTCAAAATCTGGAGCATATGTACCTATTTTTACATTTCCATTCATCATTATTTCATAATCCATAAAAATAAACTCCTCTCATAACTTTGTATATGTTATGCGAAGGAGTTTGTTTTTTGTGAATATAAAAATTCTTTTTTGCTAATGTAGAAGTATTATATTCTTTCATTTCTTTCTCCATATAAAATTGTAAGTTGTCGCTATCATTAACGTGATTCTTTCTCAACTTTATTCAAATAGAAATTATATATTTTATTGTTTGCTATATTCATAAGTTTAGCTAATATTATGCTTAATCCAATTACTAGAATAGCATATAAATAATCAACTCTACAATAAAAGCGAGGATTTCTCAATAAATACATAACTAATCCATGATATAAATAAATTTCAAAAGATATATTTCCCAAAAAAGTAAATACCTTATCATTCAATCTCATTTTTTCTAATATAGTAAACAATACAAAAAGTAATGCTATACAAATAATATTCATATTTATAACAGGAATAGGCTCTATCATTATATCGTCTGCTAGATCTGTATCGTTTATTATATTCATAATGGCATATCCACTTGTGAAGAATTGAATCCCTATTATTGCAAATAATATAATTGAAAGCATAATTGCATATCTAATTATTTTATTTTTTGTCTTTTAATGTTATTGCATATTTTTTCTTTTTATAACTTGCCCAATATATACCTATAAAAATGCAAAACAAGAATTAACCCACCAATTATTAAAGCCTAAAATATTATTAACAACTATGCAATATAAAATAGTTCCACCAAATACTGCAATATTTATCATTTTTTTCTTCTTTTTTAAAAACTTAGCTGACAAATAAAAAACGATATATAAAATAATAATTGCTAACACATACCACGAAAATCTTACAACTGGTTCTCCTTCAACTAAAGAATTAAAAAATTTTTTTCTAAGTGATAATTGTCTAGTTAATAGATATGCTAAAATAGTAAATATAATTGCGATTATATATGGTATAACTATTTTCATTATTCTTTTATTCCAAAAAATCTTTTTAGATAATTCTCTTTTTTTTAGATAGCTTGTCATTAGTCCATATCCTGAATAAAAAGAAAAATGCTGAAACTGCAATAACTCCTACTATTGTAAATACTTTAAGTAGAATTGTGTCTTTTATATAAATAGACAAGTGGTGTATTATTATCAATAATGCCAATAGTCCCTTTATTTTATTACTATTGTATTTATCCAATACATCATTATTTGCATTAAAAATAGATTTTCTTTTTTTATTATTAGGCATATAATTCCTATTAAAAATATTATATCTACTATGTTAATATTAAATATTGCTACATCATTGGGTAATGGATAAATACTGTCTGATTTTATTGTTGGTAACATATACTTTGTTCTCCTATTACTACTAATAAATACATATTAAAGTAAGCGATAACTTACTATTTTTTTAATTGTTTCATTCAAATCATCTCCTATCTTCTATTATTTCTATATCCATTCCTTATATTTCTTTATATAAAATTTTCTTTGCATAACTTTGCTACAATACAATATAAGAATGTGACTCCAAATATCATGAAAATATATTTTAATGCAATTGGTGCTAAGCCTATCGCAGTTCCTAGAGGCGTAAATGGTACTAAAATTCCTGTTATAATTAACAGAATTGAAGATATATAAACAGCCTTATGTGCATTACTTTGTATAAATGGTGTTTTTGTCCGTTCTTATAATGTGCATTCCTATTAAATTTGATACTATACTGTAAGTGAACCATATTGTTTGAAAGTGTGTAACATCTCTAACTGTGAAAACAAACCATAATAGTAAAAAAATACAACTATATCAAATAGTGAGCTTACAGGACCCATAAAAAACATAAACCTTTTTAAGCTTTTTATATTTAATTTTTTTTGGCTTTGCAATCAATTCTTTATCTACATTGTCAAACAGGAATTGTCATTTGACCAAAGTCATATAATAATCCTTCTACTAATAGTTGAATTGGTGTTTCAGGTAAAAATGGTAGTACAATGCTTGCAATAATTACTGAAACTACTTCACCAAAGTTGAAGCTTGTTGCCATTTTTATATATTTCATTAAATTTACATATGTTTTTTTCCGTTCCATTACACCATCTAATAGTACATTAAGGTCTTTTTTCAAATAATATAATATCTGCAGTTTCTTTTTGCTATATCAACTGCAGTATCAACAGAAATTCCAACATCGGAATTTGTTAACGCTGGACTATCGTTTATTCCATCTCCCATATATCCTACAACATTTCCATTTTGTTTTAAAACTCTAACAATCCTTGCTTTTTGTATTGAGAAAGTTTCGCAAATATATTATTTCTTTTTAATAATCTTGATAGTGCTACATCTGATAATGTATCTATTTTATTTCCAGTTATGATTTCTTTTTGAATTTATCCCTGCTTTATTGCAAACACATCTTGTAACTTCTACATTATCACCTGTAAGAACCATAACTCTTATTCCTGCATTGTTTAATCCTTCTATTGCTTCTTTTGCACTTTCCTTTGGTGGATCAAGAAAACCAATAAAAACCTAGTAAAGTCATGTCTTTTTCATCAGTACTATTAAAATCTTTTTTTATTATTAGTTATAATTTTCTTACAAATGGCAACAACCCTAAAGCCTTCCTCATTTAAGTTTTTACAAATTTTTTCTCATGTTTTCTATTTTTTTCATTTGTAAGCTTTTCCGTTTGTCCCTTATATTCAAATGTTGTACAAATATTTAGAATTTCTTCAACAGCACCTTTTTGTTATTAATTCATCTTTATTATCAATTTCTACTGCTACAGATAAACACCTACGAGAAAAGTCAAAAGGAATCTCATCTATTTTTTTTATATTTTTTTTAAACTATTTTCAATTCAACAGTTTTAGCTTTAGCAACTACTGCCTCGTCTATATTGCTTTTTTTTAGTCCTGTTTGCAAATAGGCATTTAAAAAGGCATATTTTAAAAAATGTTGGAGTCTTCTTCTCCATTTACATTTAAGTATTTTTTTCTAGAACAATCTTGTCTTCTGTTAATGTTCCCGTCTTATCTGTGCAGAATATGTTCATTGCTCCAAAGTTCTGAATTGAATCTAGCTTCTTAACAATAGTCTTCTTTTTTTGACATTCTTACAGCACCTTTAGATAAACTTGAAGATAAAATAACAGGTAGCAATAGTGGTGTTATGCAAATGGCTATTGCAACAGCAAAAAGTAAATGCTAGAATAATATCATGTTTTTCCACATTTATTAAAAATACTATTGGAATCATAAAAATCATAATTCTAATTAATAATTTACTTATACTTTCAATACCTTTTTGAAATGCTGTTTTTTTTTCCAGAAGTTACGGTATTTGCTATTTTCCCAAAATATGTTGAATCTCCAATTTTTATTACAACACCTTTTTGCTGAACCAGATACAACATTTGTACCCATAAAACAGATATTATCAAAATCCGATATACTGTCTAATTCTTCTTGATTGTTTTCTAATTCAACGGTTTTCTTTATATTATCTGATTCTCCAGTTAATGAAGCCTGTCCTACATATAGGTCTTTTGATTCGATTATTCTTAAATCAGCTGGTATAATACTTCCAGCAGACAATAAACAATGTCTCCTAAGGTTACATTTTTAACTGGTATATTTATTTCTTTGTTATCTCTAATAACTGTAGTAGTTGTTTCAACTATTTCCCTTAATTTTTCTGCTGCCTTATTAGATCTATATGACTCAAAAAAAAATCTAATAAAGTACTTGCAGTAACTAAAATTGCTATGACTATTATATTTGCATAGCTTGGTTCTATTGCTAAATATATATCTGTATATATTAAGATAATTGAAATACCAATTAAAAATGCAGTTAAAAGGTGTTAGTAAACTTTGTAGTAAATAATTATACCACTTCTTAGGTTTAGCCTTTTTTTTTGTTTCGTTAAGACCAAATTTTTTTAATATTAATTTCAGCTTGTTTACTAGTAAGCCCCTTTTTCATTTAAGTTATGCTTTTTTAAAAAATTCATCTCTTTGTGTAGTACTGTCTTCTCCATACATTTTTAATACATCAACATTTTCTTTTTTTTTGAATCACTCATATTTTTACACCTCTTTATATAATAAGTTTCCTAATATAATTAATAATATTCCTGTTTTTTTTTTTTTTCATAATCAATCCTTCATTTCAACAAATTTCTATTTTTTCTAATTCATATAATATCACAAACTCATTTATCCTGTCAAAATTATCCATTGGATAATTTTGCAGGAACAGGAGTCGCCCTGAATCCAAATAAGAGCCTAAAAAGCATGGCTTTTAGTAGGATACTCAAAAAATATAGAGGCGACATTTTGACGCCTCTATAAAATTATAGAACTATTATATAAATTGATTGAAAAAAAATCATTTCTATTTTTTTCTTTGTCAGCTAGTTCAAATACCGCCTTTGTATATTTTAGTAATTCCTTTTTGTTTTCAAATCCACAAGTTTTTGCAAAATAATCTGCATATATTGTGTCCTCTTTTTACTACTCCTGTTTGTATTGCTTTATTTATATTATAACTCTCTTTTTTGATGATATATCTCCCCTAATCTTAAATATTCTGTTATAGTTAGATTATAGATATTATCATTATTTTTTTAACTTCTCATACATATCTGTTGTTATTATTCCATTATCTATTAGATCATATATATAATAGTGTTATCCATATTGTATATATTGCTAATGCTAATATGGTTTGTTGAGTCTGTGTCATATTTACCCCTTTTTATTTTTGATTTTTATATAAATTATATTTGTCTACAATATAATAACATAATAGCAGATTTTCTATTTTTTTTTCAACATAAAGCAAAATACTAGCCTCTTATAGCTAGTATTTTATAACTTTAATTTTTTCTTTTCATAATTTAAAAATATTTTCTCCTAATTTCATATTCTTCCCACTTTCACATACAATTATATAAGTGTTACTGTAAAACCTCTAACAAAAGTCTTTGGAACTTTGTCAAAGACTTTTAACATTTACTGTACATAACCAATATTTTAATAATAATCATACAATTTTTGTTATTTAATATAATTCATCCTTTTTAACCATTTTATTGTATCTTTAATTGTATCCTTCATATCTCTATTTTTATATTCCAATTCTTTTTTTAGCCTTTTCATTGCTAAAATTAGAATTAGAAGATAATGTATATAGAGAATATTTTGTAAATAATGGTGTTTGCTTTTTTATGTTATAATATAATTCGCAAATTGGAGCTACTAATTCTGCCAACCATAGTGGTAACACTATCTTAATTCTTTTTTTTCTCCTCTAAATCACAAACAAAATCAGTCAATTCTTTTATTGTAATATATTTATTAGATAAAATATAACATTCTCCTCTATTATTTTTATCACAAGCACTAATAATACCATCTGCTACATCTCTAACATCTACAAAATTATACCCTCCTTTTACACAAGCAAAAAGTTTTCCTGTCGCTACTTCTTTTTATTAATTGTGTTAAGTGGCTATTTCCATAATCATTTGGTCCAATAATTCCAGAAGGATGAATAATACAAGCATTTAGATTCTTATTTTTTTATTGCATAAATAACATATTTTGCTGCCTCTGCCTTTGTTTTTTTGCATATAATCCTACTACTTTTTCAGAATCAAAGTTAGTAATCTCTGTTATTGTTTCATTATTAGGCTTTTTCGGTAATTGAATGTACACTACTTACATAAATAAGTTTTGCATCTATTTCTAGAACTTTGTCTACAATATTTTTTTGTGCCATTAACATTAACATCATATACAATTGGGTTATATTTAGATTTTATATATACAACTCCTGCACAATGTATTACATAAACTTCTTTTCCATCAATATTTTCAAAAACTGATGATAAACTTTCCTTTTTGGTAATATCTCCATAATAAATTTTACAATTCAAGTTGTCCAATGCCTTTATAGAATCATTCGGTAATACAAGTGCTCTTATTTCATTTTCACTATTTTGTTCTAATTTTCTTATTATATTATTTCCTAGAAAACCATTTGCACCAGTTATTATATATATTTTTTTTTCATATCACACCTCCAAGATTTACAGATAGTTACTAATTAAAAATGCTATTGTTAATATAGCTTTCTTTTTTCATAAATACCTCCACAATAACTTACTATTAACTAATTCATATAATACCACAAACTCATTTATCCTGTCAAAATTATCTATTGGACAACCTTATTTTATTGCTTCTGCCATTAATTTTATTCCAGTTTTTACTCCGCTCTTTAAAATACTTTTTGATTATAATATGCAATAATTTCATCATACATATCCACTCATCTTTAATTTTCTAAAAAATAAAAAAAAATTTTTAAATCAAAAAATAAATTAAAAAGACTGTTGAACAAAATATTTTTTTATATACTTTGTCAACAGTCTGAAAAGATATAATATTTCTATTATATCTTATAACATTCATCTAATTTATGTATCTTTTAAATATTTTTCCCAATCCATAAAAAGCATGTCCGATTCTTAAAACAAATTCAGATTATTATTATAGCATTTTCTATTTTTTAAAAATCCACAAAATTAAGAATATTTGAAGATACATCCTATTTAATTTTATACAAAAAACATTCTTTATCGTGTGAATAAATCACACCTATTGCTTGTAAATAAGAATATATAATTGTTGTTCCTACAAATCTCATTCCTCTTTTTTGCAAATCTTTTGAAATTATATCTGATAGCTCTGAGCTTGTTTTTCCTATTTCATATATTACTTTGTTGTTTGTAAAGCTCCAAATATAATTTGAAAATGTTTTGTATTCATTTTGTATTTCTTTAAATATTTTACTATTGTTTATAGCTGCATTTATTTTTAATTTATTTCTTATAATATTTTCATTCTTTAATAGCTCTTGTACCTTTTTTTTTTTCATCATAATCAGATACCTTGTCTATTTCGAAATTATCAAATGCTTTTCTAAAATCTTCTCTTTTTATTTAACACACACTTCCAAGATAAACCAGCTTGGAAAGATTCTAAGATTAGCATTTCATATAAATGTTTGTCATCATATATAGCTACTCCCCATTCTTTATCGTGGTACTCTATGTATTTTTCATTCTTTAAGTTACACCATTTACACCTTATCATAATGCTGTACCTTTCTTTGGAACAAAATATTTACGCATGTCATTTCCCTTCTAGTTTTAGCAATTCTATTTTGTTTTTTATTCCTCCACCATATCCTGTTAAACTTCCATTTGTTCCAACTACTCTATGACATGGTATTATAATGCAGATAGGGTTCCAGCCAACTGCTCCGCCTACTGCTTGTGATGACATTTTTTCAAGTTTCTTTTTTTAGCAATTATTTTTTAATATATCATTATATGTTACAATTTTTTCCATATTCAATAGAGTTCATTATATCAATCACTTCTTGTTGTAGGTTAGTCAATCATTTGTCACAAATTATTTAAAATAAATACTTTGAACACCTATATTGCAAATAACGATTCTTCTTGACTTTTATATTTTTCTATGAATTTCCTTGGACTCAACCATCCTAGTGGTCTCATAGGAAAATTATTATATTCTTTTCTCCATTCTTTTCCTTGATTTCTCAAGTCCTCTAAACTATAAAAATACTCTTTTTATAGTAGAATCTTTCTTGATTTTTTCTATGGCTTCTTTTAAAATAACAATGGTACATTACCATACATTAATATTCTTAGTAGTCCTATTATTGCTAAGTGTAATGGATAATATATATAAAAAATAGCCATTTCATCCACTTTAATTTTCCTCTTGAACCATCATACATTTTTAGTATTGGATATACTAATATTGAAAACAATATTATAATTCCATATGTCTTGTTTACAAATATAAATGATATAAGTGCATAAATTCCTAACCATACTTCCATACTTACTACTTGTTTTTTAATGTCTCCTCTTTTGCCATACATTGCTACTATACACATAACTGCTATTGAACTAAAATCCGCACAAAAAGTTATAGCACATATTATTAATAATAGTACTGTTTTTTGCCACTGTTTTTAGTTTTGTATCTCCATATACAACATAAAGAGCAACTACTGCCCATGCAAGTGACCACATAATACTTGTTTGATTAAATATTTCTCCATTAATAAATGGAATAAAGTTAATTCAAATGCAAAGCAGTATGCAAAATGAGATATTAAAGCAAATAGAAATAGCCTTTGTTACATATTTTTTTCAAGTTTTTTGTGTAGTAAAATCCTTCACAAATAAAGAAAAAAACATAATTGGTGCTGTCAGTCTACCTATGATATGTAAAATATTACTCCATATATTATTAGGCATACCAGGAAATATTAAATCTGCAATATGATTCATTGTCATAGCTATAATTGCAATTAGTTTCAAATGGTTTGAATTTAATTTTTTCATATTTTTCCACTTTCATATTATCTCTTAATCGTTTTAGTGCTCCATCTTTTTTTTTTTTCCAAATGTATTTTCATACCATTTATTAAGTTGTTTTCTGTTATAAAAGACATGAACCTTCTATAATTCATTTTTCTTCTGAAGCTCTTTCAAGAATTAATCTGTCACGTTCTTCCTTATCTCGTTTTTTCCAATTTTCCAAGTGATGTATACCATCAATATGGTAAACTGGTAAATTTAACTCTTTACTCAAATTATTTGAAAGTGTTGTTTTACCAGTTCCACTTCCTCCAATTATACAGATTCGTTTCATAAAAGTTTCTCCTTTATACTTTTATTCTTCTGGTAATAATTTTTTTAATTGAACTTATATATATAACTAAATATGATATTGATAACAAGAATCCACCTAGTACATCACTTGTATAATGTACTCCAAGATAAATCCTGCTTATACCTATTAAACAAATTAATATACTTAATATTGTAATTAATGTCCATTTTACATATTTATTTTTTTATATCTATAAATTAAATATATCAAATATCCATAAAAAGCCATGCTTACCATTGAATGCCCCTGAAGGAAAACTATATCCTGTTTCTTCAACTATTCTAAATTCTGAAGTTGGTCTTGGTCTTTGTAATATTCTTTTCAATAACTGATTTAAAACTGCAATAATAACTATGTTCGAAATAATTGATAGCCCAATTTTTTTATTTTTTATAAATAAAAATAACATAACTGTTGCAATTGATAAAAATATTGCCCCACCAAAATTAGTTATAAATTTTGCTATTGGTGTTACAAAATCAGATATTAAAAATGTTGATATAAGTTTATATCCAATAATGTCTCCATACATTATTTCTTTATTAAAAACATCTTCTGCTAATGCTAAAAATCCCACTAAGCAAATAAATAGTACAACCCATTTTAGATTTTTTTCTTTATAAACTCTTTCCAATCTTTTTTTCATTTTTTTCGCCTCTTATTTCTTTTGTTTTTTATTACTGTGTAATTATATAATAAGTGGCAGATAATTTCAACCAATTATCTGCCACACTTTTTATTTCATTTTTTATTAAATTTCAAACTTATATAAGCTTTCTCCTGATTTTAGCTTTTTTATAAAAACAGCTCCAAATTTTTCATAATAATTTTTTCAAATCTGTTTTTAAATACAATGTTAAAAATCCTCTATATTTTGCTTCTTTTAATATTGCATCATTTAATATTCGTGAATATCCATGATTTCTATATTCTTTTTTCACATACATTGTAGCATACCAGGGAGTTAGTTCTTTTTCTTCTTCACAATCTTCTGGAAATATTGATATAAAGCCTATTAGTTCATTATTTTCCACTAAAATCAATTTGCAAAAAAGATTTATTACTAAACATACAACAAATCTTTTTCTTTTTTTCTTTTAATTCTTTCTTCTTTATTTTCTTCTTTGTTGTCTGTCCATTCTTCATATTCTAATCTTGCGACTTCGTCTAGATATTCCAATTTATCTTTTAAATTATATATTGTCATATTTTTACCTCTATTATTTGTTACATAATTCTAATACTTTTTCATTGTATTTGCAGTTCTTATCGTTATTTTATCACTAATACTTGTACCAGCAGTTTTTGGCCACCAGTTTGTTTTTTTTCTATATTCTTTTAATTTATAAGACCAGAAAATAATATTGTTGTATTCCTGAATTTTTTTCAAGATTTTCTTTTTTTGGCTCTCCAATAGTATTATATACCTCTTCATATTTTTGTTGGTGGAATTATAAAAATCATGTTATCATATATTTCTTTGTTATTTGTTCCCCACCATTCAGGGTATGTTTTAATATGTCTTCAAGTTCAGGTGCAGTTGTAACATAAACAGGTATTTCAAGATTAAATCTTTCTTTTATCATTCGTTGAATATTTTCTTTTATTACTTCTTTGTTATCTATTTCACTTTGAAAAATAGCATTTCCACTGTTCAAATATGTACTTACGTTTTCAAAACCAATTTTCTCTAGTCCTGCTTTTAATTCATTCATTGATATTTTGTTTTTACCACTTATATTTATTCCTCTTAATAATACAATATATTTCATACTTTTCTCACTTTCAATTTATATTTTATTAAATATAACTGTTTTTTCCTTCATTGATATTTTACCAACTTCATAACCATAATCTTTCAATTCTTTTTTTGTAACTTAAAAAGGAATGATCTATTTCAAATCCAAGAATGTTTTTTATTTTTTCATAAGTTAGTTTATAACTTTTCTTTTTAATTTTTCTTTTAGATAGTTCCATAATGGTTCATATTTACTCATATTTCCACTCCTTAAGTTTTCTAGTTGTTATTATATAACAAAAAGGCAGATATTTTCAACTAAATATCTGCCTCTTTTCCAAAGATTTTAATTATTCAAGAAATTCATTACTAAATCTATAATAACATCTTTTTTCTTTTGGGTTTGATTCTGCAATTAATAATGTTAATGCCGCTAATGTATTGTTGTCTATAGTTTGTTCTCCATTTTTTTTTTTGTATAGTATTCCATAAAAGTTTAAAAAATATATAAACAATGTAGCTGCAATTCTTTTGTTTCCATCTGCAAATACATGATTTTTCACTATTAGATATAAAAAGTTTGCTCCCTTTTCTTCAACACTTTTATATATTTTTCTTTTCCAGCAAAACTTTGATAAATATTGCCTATAATTGATTCTAATCCTCTATCTCTTTCTACTGCAAATAGTGTACTTTCTTCATTAAATCTTAGTTTGTTTATTATCTCAATACAATTTTTATATTCAATTTTTCTTTCATCTACACTTCCATCTATTTTCTTTAATGTTTTATGATCATAATCGTCAAGTAAATCTAGTGCTTTTGAATATTCACCAATTACCTTTAAAATTTCTTTTGCATCATTCCCTTCTAGTCGTTCATCCATGCGGTTTGCTATGTCTATTAATTTAATTGTTTTTTCTAAATATTCTAATCTTTTTTGATTTACTGCATAACCTTTTAGCATATAATCTTTTTTAGTATTTGTGTAGCCCATTTTCTGAAGATAACTCCATTTCTCGACTTAACTCTATAGCCAACTGATATTATAACAACATCTAAATTGTATAATTTTGATTTTCTACCTCCAGAACTTTTATCGGAAATTCCGATAGAAGTTTTTCTTCAAGTTCGCCTTCTTTAAAAATATTATTAATGTGTTCACTTAATGTAGATTGTTTTACATCAAATAGTTCTGCCATTTGTGCTTGTGTAAGCCATACTGTTTCTTCTTTAGACTTACCTCTAACTTCACTCCTTTGATTTTCAAATAAAATAATTTCATTCTTTTTTTCTTCCATAGAAACACTTCCTTTTTTTTACAAAATTTAGTATAGCTACGTATATTATTATATATAATTTTCATATATTATTTTAAAACTATTGTTCGTATTATATAGCAAATTAACTAATATGTCAATGTTTATTTTAAGATTTTGTAAAAATTTTTCCAAAAGCAATATAGCAGATAATTTTAAATAATTATCTAATATTCTAATGAAATTATATTTTTATAACTTATTTTAATCTTCTATTTTCGCTTCTAAAACAGATAAATTCACGACTTACTTATCGTAGAGTATTAGACCTTTTCATATAGCACATAATCATTATTATAATTAAGCACTATTTCATTGTCTCCACCTGGATAAACTTCTGCATTTAATAATTCTTTTGAATTTGTTTCTCCATTTACTTTTTGGTACATAGTCTGAATCAATTAATTGGTTAATAGTTCCTATTTGAGCTACTCCACCAATATAATCAATTATTTTATTTGATTTAGTATATAATGTTCCATTAAATTTTACTAATGGTTCTTCTGCATATTTACCTTCTTTAAAATCTGCTACCTTTTTCATATTCACCATATTTTTTTGTCATCTAGAAGTTCTATTTTTTCTATTTCTTGTAATGGTGTTGGCATTACATCTGGTATAGTTTCATCTGTAATTGTTATTGCAATATTATTTTTTTACACCTAAATCAGATACAGGTATTTTTTACACCTCTCCATACAATATCAGTACTTTCTTTTATAGAAAAATTGTATTTTTCCTCTCCAGTTTATGTTATTTACATCAAGTCCTGTTGCACTTATATGTATTGTTCCATTATTTTCCCTTATACTATCAATTTTTGCATAGAATGTTGTTCCTTCTGCTTTACGTATTAATAAATCAGTTTTTGCTTTATTATATTGTCCTACTAATAAACCAATGACAAAGCTTATACAAACTGCAAATATCACTCCTATTATAATAAATGTTTTTTTCATATTTATCACCTCTTAACCTTTCTATTATTTAGACTTCTTTTTTCTTACTTTTTGTTGGTGATTTTTATAAATAATTCCAAAAACTATAGTTAATACTAAAAATAATCCTGAAATTCCTAGAATCCCTATATCATAGTTATCCAATTGAATGTTTGCATCTTCTTTAATCGCTGTTGTTTCAGTTGTATCGTTCTTCTTAGTATTGTCATACACAGTATCACTCGCTATTTCGTTATTCTCAGTCACTTCATTTTTTATAGTAGTTTGTGGTATATTCTCTTTCTTTTTTAGTATTCTACTTGCAAATATAGTAACAGATATAATAAACATAGATAAATTGCTTAATAATATTTTTAAAGAATGAACAGCTTTATAATATCTCCATTGTATTGTTCCTATTGGTTCTCCTAGTATTTGCGATATTTGCCTAAATGATAGATTAGATATGACTTTTAGTGATACTATTTCTTGTTCTTTTTTTTATCTAGTACTGATATTATCTTATTATATGATTCTTTGTCTTCTACATTAAATATATTGTCACATTCATCACTTATATAATAAATTTCATCTATATTAATTGTATTTTTTTTGTTTCTTTAGAAAAGTTATAGCTTCATTTTTTTTAGTTACAGCATATAGCCAACTTGCTTCATTTTTGTCTGGTAAAATTTCTTTATTCATTTTCCATATTTTTAAAAAATACCATTTGTTTAATGTCTTCACTATTTTCTTTATTTTTTAATATCGAAAATGCTATTCTATATACCAAATTACTACATTCATTATATAATTCATTAAATGCTTCTTCTTGCTTATTCATTTTTTTAGCTCTGCAAAAAGTTTATGCAATTTTGTTTGTTTATAAATTTCATAATATTTTACCCCTATTATTAAGTGCTCTTACCCTAGTGCTACATCTAAAATCATCATTATTACAAATCCAAGAGCAACTCCTATTGTTCCTATATTTGAATGTTCACCATTTTGAGATTCTGGTATTAGCTCTTCAACAACTACATAAATCATAGCTCCTGCTGCAAATGATAATAAATATGGTAGTATTGGTACTACTGTGCTTGTAAGTAATATTGTAATAATTGCTCCTATTGGTTCTACTATGCCCGAAAGTGTTCCATACAAAAAGGCTTTTGATTTTGACATTCCTTCGCTTTTTTAATGGCATTGATATAATTGCGCCTTCAGGAAAGTTTTGTATTGCAATTCCTATTGCTAAAGCAAATGCTCCTGCCATTGTTATTCCAGTATTTCCAATAAAAGTGCACCAGCAAATGTAACACCTACTGCCATTCCTTCTGGTATATTGTGAAGTGTAACTGCAAATACCATCATTGTTGTTTTCTTAAGTTTTTGCTTTTATTCCTTCTGTTTTATCATTATTTAAGTGTAAATGCGGAATTACACTATCAAGTACAAGTAAAAAAGGCTATTCTAGTATAAATCCAACTGCTGCTGGAATCCATGCTACTTTTCCTTGTTCACTTGCCATATCAATTGATGGTATAATTAAAGACCATATTGAAGCTGCAATCATTACTCCTGATGCAAAACCTAATAGTAATTTTTCTACTTTTGAGTTTATCTTGTTTTTCATTAAAAAATACCATTGCTGAGCCAAGTGTTGTTCCTAAAAAAGGTATTGCTAAACCTGTTACTAAATTCATAAAATCTCCTCCTTATTTATTTGTTTCTATAATAAATTTTAAATCTTCTATAGCCTTATCTATATTCATCATTCCATTTCCTATAGGATAATAAAACTGGATATATTTTATAATTTTTCTTACCTATTTTCTTAGAAAAGCTTTGTTTTCTGCATTGTGATACAGATATGTTTTTGTCTAAAACTATAGAACTTACTTGGTTTCCAAGTGTTATAATTATTTTAGGATTGATAATTTCTATCTCTTTGCAAAGTAAATCAAGATATTGACTATAAACTGAATTAGGCAGTACCCTTGCATCTGTTTGAGTACATTTTCCTAAATTAGTAATGAAATATTTGTGTTTCTCTACATTTGAATATACCATATCAGCAAATTCTTCATCCCATTCTTGTGGTTTTTTGAAATAATTCCTTGATATATTTCTTCATCTAATAATCAATTTTATAAAATAACTTCCATATATTTTTTTTGTACCTATCCAAGGTGATCTTCTTCCTTTCCATTGTGGGCATGAAGCAATATTTCTACCTGTTGGATTCATAAACACAAAGCAAATATTTGGATTTTTAGTACATCCTCCATTATATATAGACATTAATTCTTTTGCTCCATATATTTTTTGTAACTTATCATATTCTACATTTAATTCTTCTATTTTCATATCTCTTCCTTGCAATAATTATTTAATTCCATCTCTCAAATATACTTTTTATTTGTTTTTTTATAATATGAGGGATATTATAGTTGCCTGCAAATTTTTCATTATTTAATAATTCTTCATTTATAGTTACCCATTCAAGTTTATTTTTTTTTCTACCAAAGTTACTTCATTTTTTAATATTCCATAGTATACTTGTAAAATTGTTTTTCATATTTAAAAGTAATTTAAATCCATAAAATGATCTAACTCAATATCATGACTGCTTATTTCTGTTTCTTCAAATAACTCTCTATAAGCCGCTTCATCATTCGGTTCATTTTCTTCTACTTTGCCTCCAACAAAATTGTATAATCCTTTGTATGGCTCTTTTTTGCTCTAATGCAAAAAAAGAGAACTTTTTTAAATCTTTATTAAATACTACTATTAAATTAAAGTCTTTTTCATAATCTCACTCCTATTTTATTTTTTGCAGTTCTGTTTCAACTCTTTCCCAATATCACTTGTAGTTCCTGTAATTAACGTATACATATTTCTATCCTTCTTTCTTGTCTATTTTTTATATCATAAAAAGCAGATAACTTTCAATTACCTGCTTTCATTTTACTTCTCTACATTTTTATTATGCTCTATACCCGATGTTTTTTCTCTTAAATTTGCTACTATTGCATTTTTTCTTTTCTTGCCATTGCTTTTGAATTTATTTGTTCAAATCTTATTAATGCGGTTCCCACGTTTTTATCATGTCCAAAAATGTGTGTAGCAAGCTGAGCTTCTGGAGTTTCTTGTACAAACTTTTTTCATCACTAAGTTGTTTTTTTTACTATATGAATGAGTTGTAAAGTCTAATTCTTCTAAAAAATTTCATTTCTCTTTTTTTACTTCTGGAGATATCATATATATACTATCTTTATCTTTGAATCTATAAAATCCTCCATCTCTCATTTCTTTTTATTTTATCAATTGCATCCAGCTTAACTTTAAAGTTGAAGCGGTTTGCGCCCACATGGGTGACCTCCAGATCGACCAGTCGCGGAAAATCCGGTCACCCAGCGACCGAACGACGATACGGTAGAAACCGACGGTCAGTATTGTCGGTCTTGCTTTGATGATCAACGGCGGGTCATTGTCCTGCGACAAAACGATGCTGATGCGAAGTTCATGAAGATGAACGGCGAAGATTGGAGCGCAGCGATTCCCCGCCCAGGTGTGCGACATGCCGACCAAGCGGAGGCGAGGAATCAATGGTATGCTTAACGTCAAACCGGGGAGTGAAGGTTTATTGGCGCAAAGATACTTTCATTTTCAAAGATCCCATAATACAATCGGTCTGCGAGGAAGAAATTTTTCGGCCCGGAAAGGGGGGTGTTTCGGTCGAAACCACAGCGCGGGAATCGTTGGCACGTATGACCATGGCGCAGGACTGCGTCCGGATTATAACTTCAGGTTAAAATTGCGCCTGAAAGGCATTCGAATAACGTTTTTTCTTGCTTGCGGGACAAAGACCGTCTTGAATCAAATGACACTGGCGAGGAAAGAGTGGTTGACCCGCCACGGCTGCCCGGATCAGCGTTCCAGGACCACGAGCGGCACCACGGGTTCCCCCCCACTGGGGAATCGCGATGTCCGACAGTTGCGCCAGCCAGCTGCTGGTCGGCATGTGTCCCCCTGACCGGTAAAATCCCGGCTTTTCTCCGGGATTGCGCGAGTCGGGGCAGTTCTCTTTGCGCTTCAGGAAACGAGCGATGTTGCTTGCGCGTGAAGAAATTTTTACTCGCTGTCGCTTATTGGCGGGCTTCTGCATTCCGCTTCGGTGTGCAGGCCGAGCTCCGGAATATGCTCCATCGAGGAACAGCGACTAACACGAAAGGAGAGCCGATTGCGGGCTGCGTGGTTTTTCCATCCGACGCTCGAAGCTGTGGGTGGTGAAGG
>VOFJ01000479.1_pt1 | contig 63248 bp, 110 predicted proteins | sample 5384081 | NCBI WGS metagenome assembly VOFJ01 (sample SAMN12384729, study PRJNA508395) | human gut metagenome | isolation source: healthy gut I | host: Homo sapiens | reverse complement strand
TGATCGGCGGTGTGATCGGTCAGAAAATTTTCAAAAAAGCACTTTTAAGCGTGCGGGTATTGCATAATGCGCCGTGAATTGTTAGCAAAGCAAAAAAAGAAACCGGTACTGTCGTTAGACCCTCGGACAAAGTTGGCATTGCTTGTTACGATTGCCCTCTTTGTCTTGAGCGCTTTGGTGGGGCTGCTAAACAGTTTGCTCCTTATTTTGGCTGCTGTTCCATGATCCTGCTGCCCCGGAAAAATCGTGGAAGGGATCCGGTTATCTATTTTGTTTTATATGGCGGCAGCTATATATTGCAACTATGGGCGCTCCCCCCACCTGTCCGGCCTTCCTAACTTTCTTGTTGTTGCAATCTGCGGTTTCTTTATGCGGTTTGTGCCGGGGATTATGATGGGATACATCACGGTCAGGACAACGACGGTCAGCGAGTTTGTTGCCTCCATGAAGAAGCTGCATTTACCGGAGCAGATCATCATTCCTATGTCCGTGATATTCCGATTTTTCCCCTACTGTTGTAGAAGAATATAATGCCATAGGGGACGCTATGAAAATGAGAGGAATCCGTTTTTGGCGGGGCAAAGCCAGTGCAATGCTGGAATACAGGCTTGTCCCTGTCATCATGTGTTCCGTCAAGATCGGGGAAGAATTAAATGCGGCAGCCCTGACAAGAGGATTGGGCGGTCCGGTCAAGAGGACAAACATCTGCGAGATCGGCTTTCATGTGCAGGATGTTTTTTTTCTGCTGCTATGTGGGTGGCTTTTTTGCAATTCCTATTGTCACGATGATTACAGGGAGGTAGGCCTATGATCGAATGTAAAAAGTTTCTTTTTTTCCTACCCTCCAAATGAAACTGACATTGGGGACAGGGAAGGACACGGAACATTAAGAAATATTGACCTGTCTATTAACGACGGGGATTTTGTACTGCTCTGCGGAACATCGGGCTGCGGTAAAACCACACTGACACGGCTGTTTAACGGACTGATTCCTCATTATTACGATGGAAAGCTGGAAGGCACCTGTCATGCTTGATGGAGAAGATATGAGAGGGCTTTCCCCTGTTTGACATATCAAAAAAAAAGTGGGTTCTGTTTTTCAGAATCACGTGTTCAATTTTTAATGTGGATACGACCAGCGAAATTGCCTTTGGATGTGAAAACCATGGATTGGAAGAAGCAGAAATCCGAAAGCGGGTAAAGCTGGTCTCAGAGCAGTTGAACCTTACAAATCTGCTGGACAGAAGTGTTTTCTCCCTTTCCGGTGGGGAAAAGCAAAAAATCGCCTGTGGATCTGCCGCCGCTGTGGAACCGGATGTATTTGTTTTTGGACGAGCCATCTTCCCAACCTTGACGCCTATTCCATCGCTGATTTTCGGAAACTGTTAAAAATATTGAAGTCACAGGGTAAAACAATTATTATTGCAGAGCACCGGCTCTACTATCTTTATGATCTGGCAGACAGGATCATATATTTAAGCGACGGGGAAATACAAGGGGATTATACTTTGCCGGAATTTCAGTTGATTCCGGCGGCGGAAAAAGCTGGGATTACGGCCTCTGGCCTGAGTGAGTTTGCAGACATTGAGCCTGCCAGTCTACATTCAGGGCAGGGGATATGGAAACTGAACCACTTCCATTTCGCATACAAGAAAACAGCCGGAAACGCTTTCTCTGAAAATATAGAGCTTCCTGCCGGAAATGTAACGGCGGTCATCGGGCACAATGGAGCCGGAAAACGACACTATCCTCGTTGCTTATGCGGATTGGAAAAAAAAGATGTAAAGGTGTCCTCCAAAAAGATGGTACTTCCTATTCAAAGCAAACAGCGACTGAAGCTATGCTATATGGTCATGCAGGATGTAAACCATCAGCTTTTTACAGAGAGCGTTTTAGAGGAAGTCCTGTTAAGTATGCCGGGGAAAAGATTCCGATGAATCGCCTGAAAATGTGGCAAAGGCAGAGGCTATCTTGACAGAAATGGATTTGCTTCCCGTACAAAGCCTGCCATCCCATGGGGCTTTCGGGAGGGCAAAAACAACGTGTGGCGATTGCTTCTGCGATTGCCTCTGAACGTCCGGTTATACTATTTTGACGAACCTACCAGCGGCCTTGATCTTTTTCACATGAGGCAGGTGGCCGATTCAGTCAAAGAACTTGCCGATTCAGGAAAAACCATTGTGATTGTGACCCATGATCCTGAATTTATACTCAGGTGCTGCAATTATGTGATCCATCTGGAAAACGGCAGATTGGAGGAAAGCTATTTCCTCCAGGATACGGAAGGACGGGAACGGTTATTTAATTTCTTTTATGATGGAAGGAGGCGGCGGAAATCAAACTGTTTGATGGTAAAATAAACTGCGGCTCAAATGTTAAAAATGTCATTGAAACTGAGGATTGCGTTGTCCTGCAGCTTTTTGACGAGAGCGGCGAGGGAACCATGACAGCCCACAAAATTTTTGATGGCGCTTTTGTGATGTATAGCGATATGCACCTGAAAGAATGTACCTCCTACTTTCAGAGTAGTACGGACAGTTCGCTTCTCTATATAGACCATTGCAGGGAGGGACGGATCGAAAGCGAGATTGGCAATCATGCGTATAGCTATTTGCAAGAGCATGAGATGCGTGTGGATGACCGGCGTTCCCATTCGGGACGGTTCTGCTTTCCACTCTGCCACTATCATGGGGATGACCCTGGGATTTGATCTGGACATTGCTGTGCCGGCGCTGAAAGACTTTTTTTGGTGGATTTTCTGTTGATTTGTACGAGCTTCAAAAAAAAGTATTGCAATGACAAGAAACCGTTTGTGATTCATAATGAGCCAGGAATTGAACATATTTTTTCAGAGCTTTACTTTGTCCCGCAGCAGATCAAAGGTGACTACTATAAAGTAAAAGCCCTGGAGCTGCTTTTTATATCTGGACGCTTTGCAGTTTTCTGATTCCAAAGAAGATCGCCCTTATTTCTATAAAGGGCAGGTAGAAAAAATCAAAGCGATCCATGATCTTATTACGGCAAATTTTCAGGAGCATTACACGATGGATGAATTAGCTGAACGATTCCAGATTTCATTGACGGGGATGAAAACCTGCTTTAAGGAAATATTCGGAGATTCCATGTATTCCTATCTTCGCCGTTATCGGATGAACGTTGCTGCCACAATGCTCCGGCAGGATTCCCAAAAAGGGATTGCGGAAATTGCCGGAGCTGTGGGATATGAAAGCCCCAAAATTTGCAACAGCTTTCCGGCAGGTGATAGGGCAGACGCCGATGGAATACCGAAAATCTTTTTCTAAACGGTGCATAAATGCCGTTTTGGAGAGGAAAGAAGAATTGAATACTGCTACAATGAGGATGGTTAGCAAAGACTACCCATCCTTTTTTTTTTGCTGACTAAAAAGAAGGAAGGTGATTGTAATGAAGCAGCAAAAAAGATAATTGGGTGAAAATTCTGTTTTCCTTCGCCGCACCATGCAAGGGAAAAATGGCTCTTTTCGGTATTCTGCGCCATTCTGAGCGTTGCAGGAGGGTTTATTCCTTTTTTGGGCTGTATATGAAATCCTGCTGGCATTTATCAATCAGAATGTGACCCTGAATGGCATTCTGATTTGGTGTCTGGTTGGAGCAGCGGGCTACCTGCTGCGGGTTGCCTGCCATGGAATCTCTACGATCCTGGCGCATATTTCAGCCTATACCATTTTGGAAGGAATCCGGCTTAAAATTGCGGACCGGCTGATGAAAGCGCCTCTCGGCGAAGTGATGGGGCGGCGAATCGGCTATCTGAAAAAAAATATCATCATGGATAAGGTGGAGGATTTAGAGCCGCCTTTGGCACACATGATCCCGGAATTGACTTCTAACCTCCTACTCCCTGTTGCAATTTTTACCTGGATGATGGTCATTGACTGGCGCATGGGATTGGCGGTTCTGATTGCTCCGGTGCTGGCCATGATTCCTATGTTTTTCCTTATGAGGAATTATAACAGTCAGTACGCCGCTTATATGGAGGCAAATAACCATGTCAACAGTATTATTATTGAGTATGTGGAAGGCATCGAGGTTGTAAAGGCTTTTAATCAAAGCACAAGCTCCTATGAAAAATTTGTTAATGCTGTCCAGTCGTTCAAAGTTTACCCTGGCATGGTTTAAGAGCACATGGAAAACGATGAACCTGATGATGGCGATTATGCCCACAACGCTACTGGGGTTCTTCCTGTCGGCCTTCTGCTGGTACAGAATGGAAGTATTTCCCCCCCCAGAGCTTGCAATGGGGATTATTCTTTCCCTCAGCATTGTTGGGCCGTTGATGAAAGCAACCACTTTCATTAACGAAGCAAAGTCTATGGAATATGCAGTAGAGGCGGCAAATGAACTTTTGAACCTGCCTGTGCTGCCGGATTCAGGGGAAAATCGTATCCATACCCACCAATGATATTGTATTGGAGCATGTAACCTTTTCCTATGACGGCTCGAGCAAAATGAAGTACTGCATGATGTGAACTTGGAATTGCCAGAGGGAAGTTTTTACGGCACTTGGGACCATCTGGCGGCGGTAAATCAACGATTGCCCGTCTGATTGCAAGGTTTTTGGGACGTGACAGGCGGCAACATTACCATTGGGGGAAGAATATCAAAGAGTTGTCTATACGCCAGCTTTCCGAACTGGTCAGTTTTGTGACGCAGGATAACTTCCTGTTTAATTGCTCCCTGAAAGAAAACATCCGTCTTGGAAATCAAACGCCACAGATGAAGAAGTATATGCGGCGGCGAAAGCGGCCTGCTGTGATGAATTTATTGTGCGTTTGGACAAAGGACAATATGATACCCCTGCCGGTGATGCCGGAAAGAGGCTGTCCGGCGGCGAAAAACAGCAATTGCGATTGCGAGGGCGATCTCAAAAATGCCCCGATTGTTATTTTGGATGAAGCGACAGCATTTACTGACCCGCAGAACGAAGATAAAATTCAGAAATCTATCATGGCGTTATCAAAGGGTAAAACTCTTCTTGTGATCGCCCACCGCCTTTCCACCATTCAGAACGCAGATCAGATTGTCGTGTTGAAAAAAGGCCGGATTGTGGATTGCGGAAAGCAGGAAGAATTGTTGAAGCGGTGTCCGCTTTATGCGGATATGTGGAAAGCCCACATCAGGGGCGAAGAAGTGGTCTGTGAGTGAAAAGAAGGAGGTGGCCGCTCATGTTTAAGTCTATGAAACGGATCATTAAATGGGCGGGGAAATATAAAGGGACGCCTCTATCTTGGCTCTGTTTTTTCCTTTTTTCAGCAGCCTGTCTACGGCGATCCCTACAATGGCTTGCCGCTTATGCCCTTGATAAAGCAATCGCAGCTTATTGGGCAGGCAACACAATAGAATCCTCCTGATCTGGCAGACGCTTTGGATTATTGTTGGCTCGATTGCGCTTAACTTTCTACTCTCTTATTTGCGGGCGGTGTTGCAGGAAAGCATTGGTTATGAAGTGGCCGCAGGGCAGCGAATCCATTTAGGCGATGTGCTGAAAAGGGTTCCTATGGGATATTTTTCCAAAAACAGCGTGGGCGATATTCTGACAGGTGTTACCACGGAGCTATCCACACTTGAATTGCAGGGAATGAAGATGGTTGACATCATCATCAACGGATATGCAAAGTTTATTGCAATTCTTCTGTGTTTCCTTTTCCTGAGTCCAGCCGCAGCAGTGATTTCTGTTGTCGGCGTTGCCTTTCCTCATTGGCCTTACATGGTATCAGCAGGCATAGTGAAAAGACCGCTGCTATCACGCACCAGGCCATGGAGGATATGTCTGGCTCTGCGATTTGAATATATCCGCGGGCTGTCCATCGTTAAATCGTTCGGACAGGAAGGGGCTTCTATCGAAAGTTTCCGCAAGGCAAATACGGATTTGAAAAATATTCATATCAAAGTAGAAAAAGGCTATACGCCATTTAACTGCTTGCATCTGTTCTCCTTAAAACTGGCATCTATGGGGATTGTGTTTATCTGTGCATGGCAGACACTTAACGGGCAAATGAGTCTTGCTTATTTCCTGATGTTTGTTCTGTTTTCTTTCGTAATCTTTGGAAGTGTGGAAAACATTAACGACGCGGCTCACATGCTGGGTCTTATAGATTCCGCTATGAATAAGCTGGAAGCTCTGGAAAATGCAGAATATATCGACCAGGACGGAAAAGATATTACACCGACCTCGTATGACATTACTTTTCAGGATGTATCCTTTGGTTACGATAAACGGACTGTATTGCATGATGTGAATTTCACGATTCCGCAGAATACCACAACAGCGATTGTAGGTCCTCCGGGAGCGGCAAGTCTACCCTGTGCAGCCTGATTGCACGCTTTTATGATGTTGACGCCGGAAAAATCACTTTAGGAGAAACAGATATTCGAGAATTTACCTGTGACAGCTTACTAAAAAATATCAGTATGGTGTTCCAGAATGTATATCTGTTCCGGGATACAATCCGTAACAATATCAAATTCGGCAGCCCGGACGCTTCGGAGGAACAGATGATTGCCGCTGCAAAAGAAGCGCGCTGCCATGACTTTATTATGGCCTTGCCAGATGGATATGATACCGTCATTGGGGAGGGCGGTTCTTCTCTTTCCGGCGGTGAAAAGCAACGGATTTCGATTGCCAGAGCAATCCTGAAAGATGCGCCGATTGTTATTTTGGATGAGGCCACGGCCAGCATTGACCCAGAGAATGAGCATTTGATTCAAGAGGCTATTTCCGCACTGACACATGGTAAAACAATCATAACGATTGCCCATAGACTGGCGACGATTGAAAAAATGCGGATCAAATTCTTGTCATTGATGGTGGAACCGTCGTGCAGAAAGGAACCCATAAGGAATTGCTGGCTCAAAGGGGAACCTATCAGAATTTATTAAGATTCGGGAACAGGCTGAGGGCTGGAGGATTCAACAATAAGCATAAAGGAGGAACTGATGAAGATTCATGCGTCTGGGGAGGATTATCTGGAGGCTATCCTTGTTCTACAAAAAAAAATGGGCATGGTCCGCTCCATTGACCTTGCCCGGCACATGGGCTTTAGCAAACCGAGTATCAGCCATGCGGTAGGCGTTTTTGAAAAATGGAGGTTTTCTGACCGTGGATGATGATGGGTTCCTTCATCTGACCGTCATAGGTCGGGAGATTGCCGAGAAAATCTATGAACGCCATTTGTTTTTTATGGAGCAGTTTATCGCTGCTGGCGTCGATCAGGAAACAGCGGAACAAGACGCCTGCCGGATTGAACACGCCATCAGTGATACATCTTTCCGAAAGCTGAGGGGAGGAGAAAGTACAAGGAACCGATTAGCGCACATCGGCTCCGCTCTGCATAATAAGTTATCTGCCCCGTCCGGGGAAAGAAAAAACCGTCGACTGGGGCAGATAATTTCGTGCGCTATTTTAAGGTTTGAACTCAATCGGCGGTTTTGAAGGACAATTTCAGAGCCGCCGTTTCTTTGCGTTTACACAAACTAATGACGACTTGCAGGGACACGGTAGCCGCTTGGAGGTTAATTTGCCGTGTCACTTTTTGCTTTTTCAAAGCTCCCATGATCTACATCAATTAAAAAAAGCATTGCCCCTCCTCCGGGCAAGTATAGCATTGCATCGGCATTATCGTTCCATGTGATTCAGCATAATAATGACTGTTCTTGGCGCGCCAGTTTCCCATTGCGGGAATCTGGCGTTTTTTGTTGCCTTTTTTTCGGAGATGATCCGATTGTCTGCCGGTGTCGGTCTCCCGCCTCCATTCGATTCACCCGTCAATCACCCGTGAATCGAAATCGTGGAGGTACATAATGAAGAAAAATTAACCTTCGGGAACTTTATCCTGATGTTTATACAACAGACTTTTTTATGAGATGTGACAGAGGAAGTAATGGAGACTATTCGAGCAGCTGAACGTGCGGAGGCTGCGTATGAGCGAAAGATGTATCGCTACAAGGCCCAGTATTCTCTGGATTGCGAGAATGGCATTGAAAATGCAGTGCTGTTGAAGCCGCAAACGCCGGAGATAGTTCTGGAGGAAAAACAGTTTCAGGAGCAGGTCTATGCCGCTGTGATGAAGCTGCCGGAGAAACAGGCAAAGCGAATTTATGCCCGATACTATCTGGGAATGACGGTAAATGAGATTGCCGAAGTAGAAGGTGTAGACCCAAGCCGTGTCGAGACAGTATCCTACGTGGTTTAAAGCAGCTCGGAAAATATTTTTGATAAAGTTTCGTTTGATGCGCCTGTTTTTTGCCTTTTTTGTCAGTGTTAATAAGAAGGACAGGTTTTCCTCCTTCATCAGTACATTGACAATCGAATAGACAGCACAACAGGTACATAACTCATGTACGAGCGAATATGAAACGCCGCGAAGATGGAGCAGTCAGGAGGTGATGAAAAGAACTGCTTCGGAGCGATCTACGATTTCATAAAACGGATTGTGGCAGATCCGGCGCGATGACTGCATGGGGGCTTAAAGATACTTCCTCACGGCCTCCTAAAGACTTGGGGGGAACCCTGCGGCGCACGATACGAACGACGCTGCGGAGTTATGACAGCCGCGCCAGCGGAGACCTGTTGTGTTCCCATCGTCAGGGGGCGTGGCAAATGTGACGAAAGCTGAGTTATATAAATAGGAAGCGTTTTTTTGGCAGTTTCCTGTTCAAAATCAGATACCATGCGCTGGCAGTTTCGGCTGCCAGCGTATTCATGTGGCTTTGAACAAACACGATGACAGACTTGACAGATTGGAGGAAATATGCTTTATGGAAAAACTTATTACACGAAAAAGAAGCAGCAGAAAATTTTAGGTATCAGCATTGCAACCCTGGACGCGGCCCGTAACAACGGTCTTATTTCTTATGTGCAATATGTGCAGAATGGCTGTGTGTATTTTACTTCAGCGGGCCTTCAGGAGTATATCGCAAAAATGCACCCACAGAGCAAAGCCAGCAGAAAAAGAACGCAACTTATCGTACCGATCTCTGCAAGGCTCAGCCCGTCAAGCGCATAGAGCAGGAACCGGCGGCGCTGGGCCTCGGTACAGGTGTCCAGAACAGCCATCAGCTCATGCAGCGTTTCCATGCGGCAAAGGTATTCCTCCGGCGTTTCGCCGTAGACCCCTACACCCTCGGTAAAAGCTATGTACTCGTCAAACTCCCGCCCGTCCCAATGCCGCCGCTGTTCATGGAACAGGTTCTCCGTTTTATGATCGGCCCGGTCAAGAAATTCATAGACTTCCAGCGTAACCTCCACGGCCACAGCTTGTCCGTTATAATTGATGGTAACTTCCATCTGTCTTTCCTCCATTCAGATTTTTTTGGTAAATCTGAATGGGGCGGCGGAGAACGGCACTGGGGCCAGAGTTCGGGCCATGCTGGCCCGATGTTTCGGCTCCATAGGGACAAAAAAGCGCCCGGACGGCATAAAGCCATACGAGCGTAATAGAGTATATTTTGCTGTTTAGTTACATGGTATAGTGCATACTTCTGACCGCATTGCTCCGCTGCTGGGAACAGGCTTTTTTTTAGCTGGTGCAGGTCATGAATACTGCGAAAAAAGAAGAAGGACACGGTAAAATTAACCTCCAATCGGCTACCGTGTCCCTGCAAGTCGTCATTGGTTTGTGTAAACGCAAAAAGAAACGGCGGCTCTGAAAATCAAAGCCGCCGTTTCATAGGCGCGTGAAAATGTGTCTGCTGTACGACGGCTTTTTTTCTTTTTGCCGTCGTGCGGCAGCTATATTTTAGGTGATAATCAATTATGTGCTGCTCAAAAATCCTTTAAACTTTCCCCTGTGGTACCTCAATCAGCTCAAAACTATAGAACGTCCCATAAATATAGGACACGCCACGGATATCTCCCAGTGCTTTTGGCCGTTCTACCAGCGGCTTTCCTTCCGTCTTTTCAAAAAGCAAGCAGTACCGAACTCCACGTCAGGCTCTTACTGCTTTCTCGACGATTGATTCACAGTTCCTTGGTCATTTCTCCATTCCGCCCGGTCTTGATCTTATAGGGAAACGGCAATCCTGATATCGTCTTGAACCGGTATCCTTGAAAAGCTACCACACACTTCCAGAGATGCTGTTCATCATGACTGCTCTGCAACGCTTCAATTGCTTTCTTCCTCTGCCGCATTCGTCGAAGTCCCTCTGCCACAACGCTGGTTTGCTCCCTCTCGCAGTTTTCTCTGAAATACAGGCCTTTCTTATAAGGTAAACAAGAAGTCACAGATGGTTTTGACAAATTCAGTTCTGCAGCCGCCGCTTCCAATGCCTCTTTATAAGACATCCCCTGTTTTTTCCTCAAAAGAAGCGTTCACCACATCTGCAATTTATAAACACCGGCCGTGATCAATAGCTTTCGCACCTTGATGGGATTGAGAGATAGTGTGTCTGCGATTGTCTGAAGGGGAGTTATTTGTATAGAGAGCCACAGCCGCTTCCATCTGCTCCCGTAGGATAACGGATGCATCGTAGCCTGGTTTCAGCGGCTTCCGGCCTGCGCCGGGTTTTCTTGGTTTGTATGGTCTTTTTTTATCTCCCACCGAGCACCTCCAACTTCATAGCATTCCGATCCTTTTCTGAAACAATGTACTCCCCCATCAGGCCACGGCTCACCTTCCCAAATAAAATCCGAATCATACCGCACAGTCTTGGCGGCTTTACCGCAGAAATCATTATCTACACACCACTGCATCAAGGTATCATCTTCCAACGTCAGATACCCATGAGCAAAGCCTCGTGGTATATACATCTGCTTCCGGTTTTCAAACGACAACACCGCACTGTATGCGTGACCGAAGGTTTCTCCTGGACGCAGATCCACAGCCACATTGAAGATTGAACCATGTAGGCAGAACACCAGCTTCGCCTGGGCGTGTTCGCCTTCCTGAAAATGCAGACCACGCAGCGTGAACGCTTTCTTGCTGTATCCTTGGTTAATCTGTCGAACAGTAAAATTTATAGATTGGTCGTAAGGCACGGCAAGATATCCTCTGAAGTCTTCAAAGGCTGGGGCTGTGAGTATTATTGGCTTCGTCTGCCTTGTATCCATCGTTGCATCTCTCATTTTGTTTTCGTTTCAAACTATATGCTTTTTAGGAAAACACAGGGTCTCCCCTGTGTCACCACCGTTTCCGATATTCTCTTGGACTGATGCCTTCTACTTTTCGGAACATCCGACTGAAATAATTCGCATCTCTCATGCCGACCGCAGCACCAACTTCATCTACAGTCATATCTGTGAAGCGAAGCAGCTGCTTGGCTCTGGTGATTCGCTTTGAGATCAGATAGTTATTGACCGTTGTTCCGTATGTTTCTCTAAAGATTTTGGACAGGTAGAACTTATTGATAAAGAAGTGCTCAGCCAGATTATCCAGTGCGATTTTCTCCGTATAATGCTCATCCAGATACTCCTTTACAGCTGCCAGTTCCAACCGCTTTCGAGATATCGTCACGCTCTCCGGATGCCAGGACTGCTCCATCAGTAAGGTGAGCAAAATTCCCAGCTTCTCATTGATCCGCATATCTCGAATATAATCGGATGAAGAAGCAAGATCATAAAGTTCCGTAAGTAAATCCGTGAATGGCTTGATATCCTCCGGGTGGAATACGGGGCATCCGCCACGCTCTTTATACTTTTCATATACGGCAGGAAGAGATGGTGAATAGAAGTGGCACCATTGAAGAGACCAAAGATTATCGGAAGTCGAATGACTGTATGCTTTCCGGCAGTCGATGAACACACAGTCTCTCTCGCTCAGATGATATGTTTGCTCCTCATAGGAGAGTTCTCCCTCGCCAGACAGAACGATAAGGCAAAGGAACGACACTAGATTCTCTCTCTGGGATACATGTGGATGAACAGCCTGCAAAGAACCTACCTCCTGCAGATGGAGCAAGGATGTTCTGGCAAAGGTTGATGGGGTGTAAATGATTCGGGAGGAACTTACGTAAGAAGACTGTGGGTTAAATAGTTCTTGGTTCATTAGCTGCTCCTTTTCCAGTTTTTTCTTATATCAACTTCATCAATTGATCTTCGCTTTCGCTCATTGCTCTGGAAATACATGCTTCTCAGTAATTTCTACCATATATTCTTTCAAAAAATTAAGCTTTGTATCTCAATAATTAAATATGGTCTTTTACCCTATTTATTCTACAGTAACGCTCTTTGCAAGATTTCTCGGTTTATCAACATCAAGTCCCTTTGCAACAGATACATAGTAACCCAGCAACTGCAGCGGAATCACTGCCAAACTACCAACGAAGTGCTCATCCACCTTTGGAACATATACCGTGAAGTTTACCTGATCTTCGATTTCATACTTACCATAAGTAGTGAGCCCCATCAGATACGCTCCACGGCTCTTGCACTCCAACATATTGCTGATAGTCTTTTCGTAGAGTTCGCTCTGGGTAAGCACACCGATGACCAGTGTTCCCTGCTCGATTAGACTGATGGTTCCGTGCTTCAATTCGCCCGCAGCGTATGCTTCGGAATGGATATAGCTGATTTCTTTCAGTTTCAAACTGCCTTCCAAGCAGACTGCATAATCAATGCCACGGCCAACGAAGAACACATCGTGTGCATTGGCATATTTCGCAGCAAACCACTGGATGCGTTCCTTATCTTCCAGAGCTTTCTGCATCTTTTCCGGGATGGTCAGCAGCTCGGAGATATAATAGCTGTACTGTTCTTCGGTGATTTTTTCTCTGACCTTTGCAAACTGAACGGCCAGGCAAAAGTACATTGCTGCCAGCTGTGCGCTGTATGCCTTTGTTGTAGCAACAGAAATTTCAGGGCCAGCAAGTGTGTAAAACACCTTGTCTGCTTCACGGGCAATACTGCTACCCACTACATTGACGATTGCCACTGTGGTAATGCCATTTTCTTTTGCCATACGCAGTGCTGCCAGTGTATCTGCTGTCTCCCCCAGACTGGCTGACAACTATCACCAGTGCCTTCTGGTTGAGCGGCATCTTACGATAACGGAACTCAGATGCAAGTTCCACACGCACCGGAATATCGGCCAAATCTTCCAGTACATACTGAGCAGCCATGCCCACATGCCATGCGGAGCCGCAGGCAACAATATAGATCTGCTCGAAGTTCTTGATTTCATCCTCGGTGATCTCCATGCTAGACAGGTCGATGGCGCTGTCTTTAATCACGGAGTTAATGGTATCCTGAACAGCTTTCGGCTGCTCATGGATTTCCTTCATCATGAAATGCTCAAAGCCGCCTTTTTCGGCAGCCTCGGCATCCCACTTGATTTCAGTGGTCTGCTTCTCGATCTCATCACCGTTCAAGTCATAGAAATGAGCTTCACCCGAGTCAGTTTTGCGAACTCAAGGTTGCCAATGTAATACACGTTGCGAGTGTATTTCAGAATTGCCGGGACATCCGAAGCCACATAGGTCTCACCATCCGCAATGCCGATGATCATCGGGCTATCCTTACGTACCACCCAGATCTCGCCCGGATAATCACGGAACATCAGCTCAAGCGCATAGGAACCGCGCACACGAACCATCGTCTTGGCAATGGCATCAATAGGACCGAGGTTGTACTTTTTATAATAGTAGTCCACCAGCTTGATGACCACTTCCGTATCCGTCTGACTATAGAATGTATAACCGTGCTTCAGCAGCTTTTCTTTCAGTTCGGTATAGTTCTCGATGATGCCGTTATGTACGCCAACGACCTCAGACTCCACTGTGCCGGAACCAGAACGGGTACAGTTACCTGAAACATGCGGATGTGCATTGGTTTGGCTCGGCTCACCGTGAGTTGCCCAACGAGTATGACCAATACCACAGGTTCCTTTCAATGCCTTGCCGCCATCTGTTTTCTCGATCAGATTGGACAGGCGTCCCTTCGCTTTCACGACCTGTGCCAGATTTTCTCCGTCACGGACAGCCAGTCCGGCCGAGTCATATCCTCTATATTCTAGTTTTGACAGACCATCCAGCAGGATCGGTGCTGCTTTGTCGATTTCCTGTAAAACCAACGATTCCACACATAGGTTTATCCCTCCCGTTATTTAATCTATTATCCTTTCCCTTTTTATGCAAAACGACTCTGGGAACTGCCAGAGTCGTCATTGACTTTATGCCTTATATCCCTTTTCGCAGATTACATTGACCACTTCATCAACATACTTCTGGCAAGTATTATGGTCAGGTGCTTCCACCATGACACGCACCACCGGTTCAGTACCGGATTCACGCACCAGAATACGACCAGTATCGCCCAGTGCCTCAGCAACCTTAGACACGGCTTCCTGCACAGCAGGATCCATTCTGTGCAGCCTTCTTATCGGTCACACGAACATTCTCCAACACCTGCGGATAGATCTTCAGCGGTGCCGCCAGTTCGCTCATCGGCTTCTTCTTAGCCAGCATGACTTCCATCATCTTCAGGCTGGTCAGGATACCATCGCCGGTGCTGGCGTACTTGAGAAGATTATATGGCCGCTCTGCTCGCCACCGATACGGCAGCCGTTCCTGGCCATGTACTCATAGACGTACTTATCGCCCACGGCGGTCTTGGCGTAGCCAATGCCCTGCTCATCAAACGCTTTGTACAGACCAAAGTTGGACATGACAGTCGTAACCACAGTATTGGTCAGCAGCTTGCCACGCTCTTTCATATAGCAGCCATAGATATAAAGGATATGGTCGCCAGTGATGACATTACCCTTCTCGTCCACGCACAGGCAGCGGTCGGCGTCACCATCATAGGCAAAGCCCACATCCAGGCCCTTTTCCACCACAAATTTCTGCAGACCCTCGATGTGCCAAGGTGGAGCCAGCATTGTTGTTGATGTTCAGACCGTTCGGCTTGTTATTGATAACGTAGGTATCTGCACCCAGAGCATCGAAAACGCTCTTCGCGATGTTCCAAGAACTGCCGTTGGCGCAGTCCAGACCGACCTTGACACCCTTGAAGGAATAGATGCCCAGAGAGATCAGGTAACCCATGTAGCGGTTGCGGCCAGCCACGTAGTCCACCGTGCAGCCGATATGCTCACGGTGTGCAAAGGGCAGTTCCGGCCAGTCCTTATCAAAGACATGGAGCTTTCCATCGATATAATCCTCCACCAACAGCAGAGTCTCCTCCGGCATTTTTTCGCCGTAGCAGTCAATCAGTTTAATGCCATTGTCGTAGTACGGATTGTGGCTGGCGGAGATCATGACGCCGCAGTCAAAGTCATCCACACGAGCAATATAAGCCACGCTGGGCGTAGTAGTGACGTGCAGCAGGTAGGCGTCTGCGCCGGAAGCAGTCAGACCTGCAACCAGACTATATTCAAACATATAGGAGCTGCGGCGGGTATCCTTGCCGATGACAATGCGAGCAGGGTCAGTATCACCATTGCGCTCACGCAGTGCGTTATAATACCAGCCCAAGAAGCGGCCAACCTTATAGGCGTGATCCGCTGTTAATGTAATACCGGCTTCTCCACGGAAGCCGTCGGTTCCAAAATACTTTCCCATTGTTTTCTCCTCATATTTTTTACAGAATCGTTTCATTATGTTTTAATTTTTCTATACATCATCTCCGTTATCTTTATTGTGGACAATGCCAGCAGGATTTCGAGCACGGCACAAAATATATATGCCACCGACCCGCCAGCAAATGTTGTTTGGGGAAGCGAACAAATAGGTATTCTCGCAGCAGAAAACCGAAGTAAGTATTAAAAAGATAGCATTCCAACGAAACTGTTCCCAATTTTTTTTAAAAAAGCAACCACACATTTCGGAAGAAAATCGACTGCATACGATGCCGCAAAGCAAAATGGAACGCTCAGCAGGGAAAAAAATATATTTTCTGTGTAGTCGCTTCCAAATCCAGCTTTGCGGAACACCACCTGTGCAACGTACACTATGAATATCGCCACGACACCACTTAACGGAACGGGCATATCGGTTCTAACCTTTTGCCGCAGCAGTATCCAATCATTATAATAAACACCGTTTGATGCAGCAAATGCAGGTGATCATAAAGTTCGGGGCTTGTATAATAAAGAACAGCACCCAGAAGCAGCCAAATGCTTCCAGCGATCAATGTTGCTCTTCCTCGATTTTTTGTGTTATCGATGGTTTTTCCATACCATGGCATACACAAATAAACCGGGATCAGCATTGCCAGATACCACGGCCCATGATGATAAAGCCAGAAGGAAAGCGTTGAAACATCCATCAAAAATGCCATGATATCTCGTTTTATCAGAATGTCCAGAACAAAATTACAACTTCCCGATATAATCAGGTAGGGAATGAACGTTCTTTTGATTCTGTTCTTCCCGAATACACTTCGGGGTGTTCCTCTGCTCAAGGAATAATAGCAGCTTATTCCAGATAAAAAGCCGAAAATCGGCACACCCAACTGCCCATATCGGAGCAGTTTGCTCAGAATTGTTATACCCCCCCGGTTTCAGAAGGCAGATACCCTCCAAAATGAACGAGCAACACAAAAACCGCTGCAATTCCATACAGAAAGCTTCTGTTTTGGGACAGCACTCCGCTTTTACCATCATTTTTTGATTCTCCACGCTCCTTTCTAAACATTCCTGCAAACTCCATCAAGAAGCGATAGTTTAATGCCAAAGCCACTGCCGCCACGAATATCAATCCTGCGACTTCTGCCCAAATTTTTCCGGAATAGTACGATGCAATTGCAGTTGCCAGCATCACTATCAACAGCAACAGTTTTTTCCATGACATCGTAATACGGCAGTGACGCTTGTTTACATCCCACAGACGCCAGAAACTGATTGCCATATATCCGCAAAATCGAGGATATCGGTGCCGCATACATTCCAATCTGGTTTACAAGTGCAAAGTCTACCACGACATTAATCACAGCCGCAGCCATTGTCGAAAACGCCACCTGCTTTGTTTCATTTTCAACCAGATAAATTGCCGAGATCATACCGATCACTGCGTTAAAGAACACGGCAATCATATACCAGGGAATCAAGCCGTACGCCTCTGTAAAAGACTCATTGACGATGATTGTAAAAATCAATGGGATGCATACGATAATACCAATTGCAATGCTTGCAAAGAAGGTGATCATTTTATCGAACATCTCACAGACATATTCTGGTCCGCCTTCATCTTTATAATGAAGTACGACCTGCTCTGTCCACGACGTATTGAAAATCGAGAAAAATGTCGTATAAATCGTAGATATCTTCGCTGCAACTGCAATCAGTCCATTGGCTGCAATCGAAACAAATGTAGAAATGATCATGCGGTCTGAAGAATGGATCACCGTCCAGGAAAGCTCATTCGGAACAAGCGGGATCGCATAGTTCATCACCATTTTCATATCTTTTTGTTTGCAGCCTTGATGTCAAAGTATTTCCAGATCCTTGTACACACAAAAATGTATGTGCCGCCGATCAACGGTCCAACGATCTGCGACACGAGCATTGCCGAAAACACCCAAACGCATAATTGCAACAAAGAGGATATTCAGCACGATCATCACGAATGCCGAGATAAAGTTGCCTGCCGCATAGACCGTGTTGTTTCCCAAACCTCTTGCAATTCCAGCAGCAGTCTGCAAGAAAATGGATGCAAGCACATAGATCAACAAGAACCACTTATAATCGATCGTGATAAAGGGATGCACCAGCAAAAAACAATGATATATCCAACAAATATCACTATGGTTTCCAGAATGACCGTAGAAGATATTTCTCTCAGTCTATGCTCATCATCCCGGCAGGTAACGAGAAAGCGAAATACCGCCTGACTCATTTTGCAAACCAATCACGACCGCAATGAGTGACGCATATGTAGTCAACAGATCTACCAGACCATATTCTTCGGTAGTCAGCAGTGCTGTATACAGCGGCAGCAGCAAAAAAGTTTACGATTTTCGTACTGACCTGGCCGATCGCAATGATACCGGTATTTTTAAACAACGCCTTACTTGTTGACGAATTATTGATTTTTTTCATGATTTCTTTTCCTTATTTGTTACGCGGAAAAATATTTTGCTCCCTTTTTGATTATTTTCTTAAGTTTTGTCGGCACCAGTTTTCGGCACGCCAACCGTATTTCCTTCACATGCAATGTACGTATCACAAAATAGCGCTGCATTTCCTTCTTGCAGGCGCACTGAACCGAAGCATCAAATCCGTTTCCTTCCGAATATAGCTTGAGAAACTCTTTTTCGGTGCACATTCGGAGCTGAAGGGCCCCGCAGTTGTTTTTCAAACCGGTATGCCTCTTCGGCAGGTCTGCGATACAGTTGGATTTTTTCCTTTTTTGCTGAAGGGGTGTCCAGCAAAAATCGGCCTTTGGGGAGTAGATGGGATAACACAAGATACCGACCTGTTCTCCTCTGTCCACGGTTCCAGTCTGCCTAACCCGCTGAAATCGGAGATTGTCAAATCTCCCACTCTTTCTGCTCTTGCATATCTGCAATGATAGCAATTTTCCCCGGTAAGTCAGCATCTTATGGTATCCCACCTGATACGAATCAAGATATTCCACTGGTGCAGAATAAAAGACTCGATTTCCTCCGCGCAATGTAAAAATGAAACTGTTTGTTCCGTACTGCGGATCGCGAAAGAAAACAGTTTCTGCTTCTTCGTTTTTCTTTTCCTCGATGCTGTGGATATGTTCCTTCAGGTACCGTGCCGAACAGGTTCCATGACAAATGATGTCCACCAAAAGCAGATTTTCATATTCTTTCCCAAGATATGCCCGAACACCGGCAACATGGCAGGGCAATCCAATAAACAAAAACATTTTCTCCTGCGTTCAAGTATCTCGCCAATCGATGCATATGTATCCCCCATTTTACTGAATACATACTTGGAATTTTGGCAGGCTTCTATATCCTTTTTATTTTGCACCTCAAAATAATGTGCCTCATGCGCTTTGTCCAATTTAACGCCGAACGCATGCATCCCATTTTTCAGAGCAAACTGATACAATTCCGCTGCAATTCCGCCGGAAGCACTTTTTTTCTGCGCGTGTCTGCATCGGTGCTCCATGCCGCATAAACTTCTTCTGCCCGCTTTTCTGGGAAGAAGCTGTTGTTCAGGTGGCACACTTTCTGGCATTTTCCGCATCGGATGCACAAAGATTCGTCAATTTTCGGAAACTCTTCACCATACTCATTTTCTGAGACCGAAATGGCATGTTCAGGGCAAGCGCTCAGACATGCCATGCAACCGGTGCACCTATTATGTTCCGGTAAGCTGATTATTCTCATCCTTTTTCTCCATCTTAGACTTATTTATTGTACTCCCAAAACTCCGTGCAGCCAAAAACGGCATTTTACAATCTGCAACCTCATACTACTGATCTCACATAAAAACGAGGTTGCCATTATTCCGGCTTTCAGCATTTCCGTCAAAACGATAACCGACTCCTGTCGGAAATCCTGAAAGTTTTCTGTCCACGATGGCGTAATCTATCTTTTTTACACGCTCTCACATCCAGTTCATCACCACAGCGATCCAAAACACCCAATCTCTTTGCAAGCGAGATCACCCTCGACTTATGGGCTCTCGTATAAAAGAGAAAAAACTGTCTATGGAAATATATCGAAAACAGCATTCCATGATAAGATGCCGTAAAGACCATGGAGGCATGTTTGATCAAGCCCAGAAACTGCTCCAGTGAAGTGGGCTTTACATTTTTTTGCATTTTTTGCCGGTCTGTAATAATTGATGTAATATACTTTTTTTATTATTTGCCTTCGCATAAGAAATTGCATCATGCAGGCATTTATGGTCATCACTGTCGAAATAAACCAGCACATAGTCATCCTCTGGATAACTGCTGGGCGGAATCGCTCGTTCCCACTCTTCCGTCGTCAGGAGCAATGTAGGGTCGCATACCTGTTCTGCTTCTCTGCCAGAGATTTGCCACACCCATGATACTGCTTCATCTTCCCGAACTGCAATTCTTTGAAAAGACTTTAGTAATCCAGAAAGTTTTTTCTTCATTCTCCCGAATGTCACAGTTTCCTACGGACGAAGAAAATGCGTATTTTTTTGGAATCATCTCTTACAAAATCCAGAAAATAAGTATAGTCATCCTCTGTAATATCTCTGCCCCAGACGATATCACTGCCTACAATGATTTTACTGTAATCCGGCTCCGCTTCCCAAATATTATCCGGCTCGTATGGTTTGGACAGCATCATTTTTTCTTTCCCAAACTGCTCCAACTTTTGGGCTTTTCGTTTGATCGCCGGATACCATAAAGACACTGACGAACGATTCCTTTCGGGTCGGACAGTCTTAATTCCGGTTTTAGATTTTCTCTCTTTTTTTCGATTGCAGGGCACCGATAGTCAATAATTTCACACGAATACCCCAAATCTCTTATTTTTTTCATACAGACCATACGCCTGAAGGCTTGAGCCAAAATTGGAAGTCCGATGAAATGTTAATACACCGATTTTACGATCCATTTTTCTCCCCTTTTTTCTTTATTTTATCGCGCTAGAAACGGCATATTCTTGTCTTTTTCCAAACACTTGTGAGAATCCGCAATAAGCAAATATAAGAAATAAATAATCGAATATCCAATAAATTCTTCTGAAAATCCCATAATATTCATGACCACAAGTGTCATCAGCATAAATCCCTGTAAATAATATTTTTTTATGCTTCTGATTTGTTTTAAAGCACATAAAAATAATCAACGAATATGCCGCCATTCCAAGGATGCCGGAACGAAGTAAAATGCCAGCAAACAAATTATGTGCACTCCTATTTGTTGGCTGCCAAACCGCCAAATAAACTTTTTGTGCCAAGTCCATACCCCCTAAAAATGGTCTGTTTATAATCTTGATAAATGCCATCTGCCATATCTGTGTCCGCCCGTTAAAGTCACCACTTTCGCCCAACACAGCAGTAACAAAGTAGTTCACGAATCCAACAGACGTACCTGCCATCAACAAAACGATCAACACTGTAGAAACCCAGAATCCATTTTCGACAATAACTTCTGAGATCATTTTTAGACCTTGATACAACAAACATTGCTCCGATCATCAACACCAGACAAACTGCCGTCGTTGAAATGAAGATTTGCATCAAGTAAGCGATCGTACTCCCAACTGCCAGTAAAAGCCAAAATTTTGCTTTCCATTTATCTTTCTTCGGGCAAATGCTCAAATAGGTGTAATCAAACGCAAGCGCCGGAATCATGTAATATGTAATCGTCGTTTTAGAACCTATGAAGCAGTTTATGACCTCATCTGTTACATAACCCAGATCTAATCCTGGCAAGATGAATGTCATGGCATCTAGCAGCAAAAAAAAAAAAAAAAAAAAAACAGAGAGCATTATACCCATCGTTTTGCAGATCCCGGTTGGATCCCGTTTCATAAAATACTGAAGAACCACGATTCCTGTAAATGTGCATCGAAACAGATAGGAATAGTCTGCCGTCAAACTTCCCCTGATAGGAAAACGTCGTAATTCCAAGGACGACCAAAAAAGCAAAATAATATTGCCTTCCACCTCCTGATACTGCCGATCCAAAAGATAGACTACTACACAGCAAAAGAAGGAAGCGCTTCTAATATATCCGCAGAAAGAATGTACCCACGTACCAATAAACGCCGTCGGTTCCAAAATCGCAAACAGCACAACAACTGCCGCAAAAAACAAGTATATTGTTTTCTTTTTTTACCACTTTTTCACTTCCTCTCATTATTTCATTTTTACAAACCACTTATTTTTTAAATAAGTATTGTTTCAAATAGACTTTTTGTCTCTGCCTGATAGGCATCTTTATCATAAGGCTCCATTTCATGCAGACTTTTCAGCGCATATTTCTTCTGTTGTCATTATTACTTTTGCCGGTACTCCGCATGCTACCATTCCATCGGGAACATCCTTTGTAACCACACTGCCTGCACCGATCACACACCGTTCCCCGATATGAACTCCTGGCATAATAATTGATTTGCATCCTATAAATGTGCGATTTCCTACTTCAATTCTTCCGTATTTTATTACATCTCTATATTCTTTCCTGTCACGGAATGCCCATGTTCCTCCATCATGGTTCACAAACGTAACATCAAACGAAATACGAACGTCATCTCCTAGCTTGATTAGATAGGGTTCCGAGCCAAAGTTTACCCCCCCCATCACACTAACACGCTCACCTTCTACCATACCAGCTTTCAGAGCTTCTTTATGCGAATCAGTAAAGATTTTTTTTGATTTTATTCAGCATTTTTATACTTCCTTTCAAAGTCAGACAACCCAATTCCCTGATATTTATTTTCAGCGATCATCTGAAAATACCTCTCCAAAAATCGAGTAAAGCAGTTCTATTTCCTCTTCATCTCGGAAATAAGGACTACCTCCTGCCATAAGCTCTGAATAATGTACCATAAATTCCAGGTATTCTACCCCATCCTTTTCCACAGCTCTGGTAAGTCTCAACAGATCCTTCATCGATTTTGTAAATGGCCTCAGCCATATTTCTTGCCCTAAAAGTACCGTCTTGACCTTATGTTTTAACGAGCCGCCTGTCATGCATCGAATATGCCGTGTCGTCATCGGCACTTCCAGCAGCCCCTCAACAGGATAATATGGCTTAAGCGGATATTTTTTCGATAATCATTCCCGCAATTTTTCATATATCCCGGAATTTTCGAAAGATCCAACTGTGGTGTAACAGAGCAATCCACCTTGATTCCTACCTGTTTCAAGATATTAAAATATGCATCATTTGTTGCCCACCGTCCTGAACGATTGGATGTAATATTCATCTCAAAGCGTTCTTGCAGAAGTTTCATCAGTTCCTGCACCTTTTTTGCCGCAACTTCTTCTGGATACTCTGTAATGTACGGATTCCCGCCGTATCTATTTTCCAGCGCAAATTCAGGCGGAGAATTCCATGCATGAATATGCATTCCAATTTCGCATTTTCCTTCTCTCGCTTTTGCAGCTCCATAAAGTGACCCACCTATCATCACAGGCCATTTCATAGTTTGTCAGATAGGTTGGAATCAGCCCATATTTTTTCGCAGAGGTTTTTGAAATCGAGGGATACTCTTTGCATTCTCCGTTGTTATATCATCACCCGGATGCCACATCCAAAGATTATCGCCTTCCGTATCAACTGTTATGATAAAATGCTTCATTTTTTTCACGCTTTCACTTTTTCCAGAGCATCATGTATTTTTTCAATTTCCGACTCATTGCCATATTCATGGGATGCCAGTTCTCTCTGAATCCTGTTGTATAGTTCTGGTTCCTGTACATACCGCATAATACACTGCGCCACTGACTGCGGATCAAAATCTGCAATCAATCCATTTTTTTTCGTTGCTTACTGCGTCTGCCACTGTCATGTAGTTTGTTACTACGACTGGGCAGTGCAGAATTTTGCCTCATCAAGTACCAGCGATTTTCCCTCATTATCCGATGTCTGAACAAAAATATCTGCATTTTTTTATGTATGGATACGGATTGCTCTTTACTCCCACAAACACAAACTCTTTCAACAAGTCAAAGCTTTTCAACAAGCGCCTGTAATTTTTCTTTTTTCTTCGCCTTCTCCCACCAGGAACCATCTAAACTCAATTCCGTGATCTTTCAAAATTTTGGCAGCCTCAATTGCCCGATCAAATCTTTTTCACTGGATTCATCCGTCCGATTGAAACCAGCTTTACCATATCTTTCGGGATATCTTTATACTCCGCAGGATACTCTTTTTTTCTGCCATGCTACAAATCAAACTCGGTGAAAAAATATTGTCGATTGATACTACTTTTTCTTTAAATTCCGGAAACACTTTCAGAATGCTGCTCACGCATCTGGGCGAAACCGTTATAATACCATTAGCCGCTGAAAAATATGCTCTGTCAAAATCCTGATTTGCCATCAACTCTTCATACTCATGGTGGACATAAAGGTATTTTTTTATCCGCATTACACTTATCAATCACAAAATAGTTGGTAGCACCGTGCATATAGGAAATTGCGACATCATAATGCTTTTTTAACTTTGGAATATAAGGGATCCAATGCTTCCACATCCGTTGGATGTCATCTAGTTCAGATTCATTCTTCTCTAGCGCATTCGCCACATAGTGGTTGATTTTCCCCGCAAGACCTCGTCCTGTTACATTTTTCCAGAACATTTCCGATGTGATAGAATAACTCATGCAAAAAGCATTCTTTCGGTTCGAAGATCCAATGAACATTCTCCGGAACCTGAGACAGAAACAGTCCCTCCGGTCTGAAAACTAGCAAATCCACATTGACATCTTTTGCATGTGTTTTTTTGAAGGGTCGCCAAAAGGACACCAGGCTCTTTCTTTCTGCTCCACCGCCGCTCAGGCCTGACATTACAACCAATAATTCCATATTTTCAACATTCTCTCCCTCTCCGATTCTTCAAGAAAAAAGCACTTCGCACCACTGTTCTGCAATCACACACGCATCCAATTGTTCTTTCAGTTTTTTCGCCTTCTCCGAAACAGCTACACATGTATCCATCTCCGTTATCTTTTTCATCTTTTGAACGAGTGTCTTTTTCATCTCCGACAGGCACCAAAAAACCATTTTTGCCGTCTTCAATAATCATCCGTGCGCCGCCAATGGGACAATCTGTACAAATCGAGGGTATTCCCATGGCAATTGCCTCGATCATCGAATTAGACAGTCCTTCATAGTCCGATGTAAGCATAAACGCACGATAATTTTTTCGCTTCTTCCAGAATATTTTTTCTTGAAAGCTTCAATAAAAACGCATTTCTGTAAATCAAGTTCTTCGATCAATTTCAGAAGATTTGCCTTTTCCTCGCCTTTTCCAAAAATATGATAGGTATACTCTGGATTTTCATCATGGAACGCTTTGAAGGCTCTAATTGCCATCCGAAGGTTCTTCTGAGGCTGTAATCGACAAAATGTAATAATCTTTTTCTCTGTATTTTGTACATTATAATCCGGGAAATTGCTTTGCAAAGGGTTCAAGATAACGCGGCCTTTTTTTGAATCGCCTTTGAATAAAAAAAATCCAACGCATCTTTTGTTTGAAAAACAATACCATCCGCCATCCTAAAAGCAATCCTTGTGGCAAATTGAAGCATTTTATTTCCATCTTCCAAACGCTGTGGGTCATTTCGCAGAGAAACTACAATTCGGTTTTTCAAAAACACACTCGCTGCCGCAAGGTATACATTCTGATACGGCAAAAAAGAAACAAAGACTGCATCCGGATTCTCTTTCACTATGCTCCGAATGTCCATAATCTGCGCGATTGGATTTTTTTTTCGTCCGCACCGCGAAACATCCAGCTTGACCTGCGGATTAAATTGGATATTCCACAAGATTTTGCTTTACAAGATACAGCGTCGTATCGATTCCCATATCGGCAAACTGACCGACCAAAACACTGACCACTCTTTCTGCACCGCCACCTACCATATTGGGCATAATAAAACAGACTTTTTCTAACTGACGCGTCAGCATCCATCCGTTTCATTCGTTTCACCATGATCTTCCTTTCTTTCATATACTTTTTGTAAGCAATTGCAGATGTGCTTCTAGGGAGTATCCATTTTAAACGATGTTATACGAAGCCTTTTCTGCCGAATCTCTTTTTTCTTTGCTAAATATTCCCAATCTGCCAGTTCTCCCTGCTCTGTTAGTGAAATCAATTTCTGTCAGTAAATTTACTAAGCTTCTTTCTGCGCCACCATTATTAAGGGCATAGATTACAAATGATATTTTTTCATTTCGTGTTCCTCTGTATTTTTTGATAAATCTGTATCCCGCAATTCACATTACCCCCCCCTATTAATCGGAGACGTAATTAAAACTTTCTTTACTTCCTGTTTTATACATTCTTTCGGAAAGCATTTAAATACTGCGTAATTAAAAAGCCTTTCCACTTTTAATCATCTCAAAAAATTCATTTCGATTTTCAGGTTTTTGTGATGGTGTATTTAGCTGGTGATTATGCGCAATAGCATTATCCATATCTACTGGTTTTGTAACTATATGGGTATGTGACAACAGTTCTTTTCCTCTTTCTGTTTGACACAGTATGCAGAGCCATAATTATAAACTCCTTGCATTGTAATTAAGCTTAATTTCATTTTTTTGCACCTGCTTTTTTATTCTTCTATCAGATGACTATAAATATTAACCATCCTCTCAATATTACCTTCCGCATTAAACTTTTCTCTGATAGTTTGATATGCAGCCTTTCCATATTTGCTTCTTACTTTCGAATCTGACAAGATTTCAACCAAACTATCTATTATTTCTGTAACATTACCTGCGTTAATCATAACACCATTTATTTTATTCCTCAATAATTTGAGGAATACCACCAACATTGGTGGATATTGTTGCCAATCCATAGCTCATTGCTTCCAACACTGACATCGGCATTCCTTCATGATATGAAGGGAGAATAAATGTACTGCATTTTTTTAAATACGCTTCTTTTTCTGCATCTCTTATCCAACCAAGCAATTCAACATAGTCACTCAAACCATTTTCATCGATTATTTTTTTGCTTTGGGCAATATCACCATCACCGCCCAAATAAAAATGTGCATCTGGCACTTTTTGCAAAACAGCAGGTATCGCTTTTAAAAGGTCATACGAACCTTTTCGTTCGCCCAGTCGCCCCAAAAAAGCACTTTTCTGTCCGCATAATCTTCTTTTTACATATTTGGGAATAATCACGCCGTTATATAGGATAACGATTTTGTTGGAATCACAAATATTATCTCCAAAGAACTTAGCCCATTCTTCCGAAAGCACAATCACAACATCTGCCATTGCAAAAATTTCTTTAATCTGATTTTGCTTTTTCTATCAGATTGTTTGAAATAAAAATCATCAAAATCCGCTGAATGCTGATGTATGATTATTTTCTTACCTTCTTTTTTTTGCTTTTCTTACAAAGAAACTTTTTCTTGTAAAACTTGCCTGAGCCGCCATATGAATATGGACAATGTCATATTCGTTTACATGCCGCAAAAAACTCACATACGAGCTACAGGCAACTATCATTTTTTTATTTTATTTCCGTCTTCCATGGACGAAATATAACGCAGTTCCACTTTTTTTCTAAACCTAATTCGTAATATGAATTTACTACCGTGGAAATTCCTCCCATTACATCTCGCCCAGGACCTACCATTAGAACTTTTGGGGCATTTATATTTCTTTCCATGAAAATCCTCACCGTGTCTTTTTCAGATTATATTCTGCTGTATAATACAAATATTTGAGCCCTCCTAATACATATCTTCTCCATAGCCTTTTGGGTTCCTTAGAAAGCCTAAACAACCACTCCCAAGCTTGCCTTTTCCATCCATTCTGGCGCTTTATCTAATGTTCCAGCAAAAAAATTAAATCCTGCTCCAACACCAAACATTACTGTATTATGTATTTTTTTTCTTGATGTTGCCACATCCACATTTCCTGCTTAGGAGCTCCTATTCCAACCCAAAGAAAATCCGGACTAAGTTTATTGATTTCATCACAAATTTTCTTATCTTCTTCCTCAGTAAGAGGTCTAAACGGCGGAGAATACATTCCAACAATTTGAATGCCTGGGTAATCTTTTTTCAAGATTACTTCTTAATTTTTAAGAACCTCATCATCTTTTCCTCCATAGAAATAATGAGTTTTTTCCCTGCTTTATCCCTTCTGCAAATACATCTCCCATAATATCTGGTGCTGCACAGCGATCACAAGAAAGGCCTTTTCGTCTTCCGATTTTTACAATCGGCATGCCATCTATTGCTGCCATAGAAGATTTATTATACATCTCCGCAATTTTAGGGGTTTTCTTTTGCTGAAATAATGGCCGGAACGCCAACTAGATCCACCGTGGCACTAACTGGTGTTGTAGGCATTGAAAATACTTCTTTTACAAATTCTTGTTTAGTCGTTGCACAAACGCCTACCACACCGCACACTTCAAAATCTCGTTTTCGTTGATATATCATATCTGTATTCATCATCAATCCTCATATTCTTCTGAAATAAACAGACTTAGGCTTCAGTCTTTAACGGCTGAAGCCTATACTGATTTACCTGATTATCCTTTAATCTGTTTTTCTATCCAGCGATAGGATTCTCTTAGGCCTTCTTCCAAGGATACAGTTGGCTCCCAGCCAAGAACTTCTTTGGCCTTCGTGTAATCTGCACACCGAGCTTTATCGCCCTCCGGCTTAGTCGTATCAAACTTTGGTTCAATTCCCTTTCCGCTGATTTCTGCAACCTTATATGCAATTTCCTTAATACTGGTGCAGTAAGAAGGTCCAATTTGAATCCAGCCATGTCCCCAGCCTTTATCAAGTGCAAGCACCAATGCATTAACGATATCATTCACATGAATAAAAAGCACGTCCCTGCTCACCAGAACCCCAAACCACAAAGTCCTCCTGCGGATAGTTTACAGCCTTACGAATCAATGCAGGGATCACCTGACTGCGTACGCCAAAATCAGTTGGCGTACCATAAACATTATGGAACATCAGTGTGCAACACGGGATGCCTGTTTCTTTCTCCAAATAACCAATTTCCAGCTGACCCATGAGCTTGCTCCAGCCATATGCAGACTCTGGAAATGCAGGAAATAATTCATCTTCATGCAAAGGTTCCGGATTAAGCGTATTCTGACGAGTCAGAGGAAAACTACAAACTGTCCCAACGTACAGAAGACCCTTGACCTTTTCCTTCCCAGCCTTGCGGCATGCCGCAAATAAGTTGGAATTAATCAAATTGTTTACACGGAACAATTCACCTTGATTGCTAAATACATAGTCAATGCCGGCAACAATATATCTGCCAAATGGACCACATAGTCTGTAATACCTACAACAGATTCTGCATCTTCAAACACAGAAAGATCTTTCTTAAAGAAATGTGTGTCCAAATCAATGACAGGTTTTCCATTTTCATCATTTAGATATTCTAACTTGCCTCGCCAAAGATTATCAGCCACATAAACATCCCATCCCTCTTTGACTAGACGCTTCACCAAGTTAGAGCCAATCATACCACAACCGCCGGTTACCATAATACTTTTCATTTTAATATCCTCCAAATATAATTTAAATTGAAAACGTGTTTTTTCGGGTTCATACACCTTTACTACTTTAGCTGGAACCCCTACTGCGGTACAGTTATCGGGAATATCTTGAATTACAACCGCATTTGCACCTATTCGCACATAATTTCCAATGTGTACTGGTCCAACAATTACTGCACCTGCATTGATTTCTACATTATCACCTATTATGGGACCCTTACCCCCGACCGCCGGCAATTGTTACATGTTGACGGAATGCAACAATTCTTACCTATCACTGTGTTTTTATGCATTACAACACCTAAACCGTGGTAAGTAATAAATGTCCCTTTTCCAATGGAAACTGACGGCGGAATAACTGCGCTAAACAGCACCCTAACAAGCATCTTTACTATTATTGCTAATATTTTTAGGTGATGATTATATAACCAATTTTCTAAACGATATATTTTTTATAATCATCTATTTCTCCTTTAGTCGCGCTGGAAAATATCTCTCGTGTACACTTTCTCTTTCACATCATCCAAGCACTTATCGTATCTATTTGCGATGATAGCCTGGCTCTGCTTCTTGAATTTTTCCAAATCGTTGACCACAACGCTGCCAAAGAACTTCTCACCATCTTTCAGAGTCGGCTCATAAATGATGACCGTAGCACCTTTTGCCTTAATACGCTTCATAACTCCCTGAATAGAACTCTGGCGGAAGTTATCGCTGTTGCTCTTCATCGTCAGACGGTAAACGCCAACCACAACTTCTTTTTCCTTGCTCTCATCCCAGCTATCATTTGCTTCATAAGCACCAGCAATTTCAAGCACACGATCCGCAATAAAATCTTTACGAGTGCGGTTGCTCTCAACGATTGCTTCAATCAAGTTCTCCGGTACATCGGCATAATTTGCAAGCAGCTGTTTAGTGTCCTTGGGCAGGCAGTACCCGCCGTAACCGAAGCTGGGATTGTTGTAATGAGTACCGATACGCGGATCAAGGCAGACGCCGTTGATAATCTGCTGAGTATTCAGCCCCTTCATCTCTGCATAGGTATCCAGTTCATTGAAGTAGCTAACACGCAGAGCCAGATAAGTATTAGCAAACAACTTAACCGCTTCTGCTTCGGTAAAGCCCATGAACAGAGTGTCAATGTTTTCCTTGATTGCACCTTCCTGAAGCAATTCAGCAAAAGTATGTGCAGCTTTTACCAGCCGAGCGTTTTCGACATCCGTACCAACGATGATACGGGAAGGGTAAAGGTTATCATACAGAGCCTTGCTCTCACGCAGAAATTCCGGGCTGAAGATAATATTGTCGCAGTGATATTTTTCGCGGACACTTGCTGTGAAGCCAACAGGAATCGTGGACTTGATGACCATGATAGCATCCGGATTATACTGGATCACCAGCTTGATGACAGCTTCTACTGCAGAGGTATCAAAGAAGTTTTTCTTGCTGTCATAGTTAGTAGGAGCTGCAATGACAACAAAATCAGCATCAGAATACGCTTCCTTTGGCATCCAGAGTTGCAGTCAGATCCAGCTTCTTTTTCTGCCAGATATTGTTCAATGTACTCATCCCGAATCGGAGATTTCTTGTTATTGATCATCTCCACCTTCTCAGGAACGATATCCAAAGCCGTTACCTGATGGTGCTGTGCCAGCAACACTGCCAGCGAAAGCCCAACATATCCCGTACCGGCCACGGCAATTCTCAAATCTTTAAACTCCTTCATTATTACTTTCTCCCTTGTATACTTTATCTTGAGAACACACTCTTCACATACTCATAGCTGTTAATATCGCCAATGTCATACCGTTTGCCCGGCATAACGTAAGCGTGCATTGGGGTCTGTTTGCTCAGCCATGCGGCAAAGCTACCTGGTGCATCATAACCGCAGCCATTGTCCAGTGCTTCCTGAATCCGCTTTACATCACAGGCACGATAGCAGTAGAACGGCGGCACAGCCAGATTTCCTTTCGGCTCTTTCGGCTTTTCCTCATAGCTGGTAATCAGGTCATTGCCATCCAATGTGATGATTGCCGTTTTCTGCTGCTTTTTCAGTTCATTTTCCTCATGGCACATCACACAGGAGGTATTTTTTTCTTTGGCAAAAATCAACGAACTTGGAAAGACTAAAATTCAGCACATTGTCGCCAGCCATAACCAGCAGCTCATCCGTCAAGTTCAGCTTTTCGACTGCCAACTGAATATCTTTGACTGCTCCCAGACGAGTTTCATTGGTACTGGTGCCATCATCGATCATAGTAATCTCATAAGGCCGCGTCTTTTGCTTATTGCTTTTCCAATCCTCAAAATGCTGCGCGAACTTGTGGTTGGAAATTACCACAAATTCGTCAATATTGGTGGTATCCACTAAATCATCCACCAGCCAATCGAGGATGGACTTTTCTCCCCCACTTTCAGGAGCGGCTTCGGGAAATTCTCCGTCAGCGGATAAAGCCGTGTAGCGTAGCCCGCTGCCAAAATCAAACATTTCATCTATATGTGCTCCCCTCTTACAACTCAACTCCATTTGCGCTCTCACACAGATGGAAACTATACTTTCCATCCAGTGCTGGGAACGCTTTCAGATACTCTTCTGTGACCCTTGCTTCAATATCTTCGGCCTTGTCCGGGTCGATCAGTGCCATACAACAGCCTTTGAATCCTGCGCCAGAGAAGCGACCACCGTAGATACCATCGGTATCAGCCATGATTTCATATAGCTTTTTCAGTTCGTCGCAGCCACACTCGTAACTATAAATGGAAGATTTGCCACTCTCGAAAACCAGCTGACCGTAGCCCTCCAAATCACCTTTACGCCACAGTTCTGCACCCTTTTTTCGGCACGGGCGAACTCGCTGTAATAGTGTTCTGCTCGTCTGCGCCACAGTTCTGGCAGACGGTCTTTATAGGCTTCAAACACCTCATACGGCACATCGCGCAGTCGGGTATTTGCAAAGGTGTCATAGTCCATGCCTGCATAGCCCATCAGTGCATAGGCCGCAGCCTTGCACTCGTCCTGCCGCAGATTGTACTTAGAGTTTTTCAAAGAACGCTCCAAGCCGGAGAAGAAGATTGCCACCTTATAAGGCTTCATTTTCTCACTGGTTGGGATCAGTTCGTAGCTATCATCTTTCGTGTCGAGGTAAAGCAGATGATTTTTCTTAGAGAGCACTTCGCAGCTCTGGTCGAGCTTACCGCAGGAAACACCAACATACTGATTCTCTGCCGCCTTTGCTGTGAGAATTTCATCTCCATCGGTTCCAGATGGATACCGTTGACCTTGCACAGTGCGGACAAGAAACAAATAATGACCGATGCAGACGAGGACAAGCCGCCAATCGGCAAACTTCCCTCGATGATGCCAGACAGACCAACTTTCAGGCGGTACTTTTCACCCAGCATCTTTGCTGCGCCACGCAGATGATCAGCCCAGTCTCCCCTGCTTTTCTTCCGGCACTGCATTTACAAAGAACTGGGCACGCTTCGGGAAGTTCAGCGACTGTAGCTCCACCACACCGTTCTGCTTCGGGTGGTAGGCCATGTGGATTCCCTTGTCGATTGCCAGTCCATTGATTTTTCCATACTGATGATCGATATGCGCTCCAAGCGGACTGATGCGGTATGGGCAAAATGCCACATCAAACGATTCCTGATGATATAATTCCTTATAAACTTCAACACATTTCATCGGTTTATTTTCCTATTCTTCATTTTATTTGTAGAACTTTGCGTACCACTCAGCGAACTTCCGCAAACCCTCGCGCAAACTGGTAGAGGGCTTGTATCCGAAGTCACGCTCCAATGCCCTGGTATCTGCATAGGTCACAGGCACATCACCCGGCTGCATCGGAACCAGTTCCTTGTGTGCCTCGAAGTCGTAATCTTCCGGCAGAACACCAGCACGAATCAGTTCTTCCTGCAAAATTTGTACGAAGTCCAGCAGATTTTCCGGGTTCTGGTTGCCGATGTTATAAACTGCATACGGAGGAATGGGAAGACCATCTTCACCATTTTTCGTTCCGGCGCACCCCTGCATCACACGGACAACGCCCTCGACAATATCCTCCACATAAGTAAAGTCCCGCTTGCAGTTGCCGTAGTTGAAGATTTTGATAGTTTCGCCGTTCACCAGCTTATTGGTAAAGCCAAAATATGCCATATCCGGACGACCAGCAGGGCCATAGACCGTGAAGAACCGCAGACCAGTAGAGGGGATATTGTAGAGTTTGGAGTAAGCATGTGCCATCAGCTCGTTGGACTTCTTGGTAGCTGCATACAGCGATACCGGGTTATCGACCTTATCATCCGTACTGTACGGCACTTTTTTTATTGCTGCCGTATACGGAAGAACTAGACGCATAAACCAGATGCTCCACCGGAGTATGCCCTCCATCGTAAGAATGGCGGCAGGCTTCCAGAATGTTATAGAAGCCAATCAAGTTTGCTTCTACATAGGCATCAGGGTTCGTAATGGAATACCGAACCCCCTGCCTGCGCACCGAGGTTCACAACAATTTCCGGTTTATACTGCTCAAAGATAGCTTCAATCACAGACTTGTCTGCCAGATTACCTTTTTACAAAACTGAAATTTTCAAACTGTTCCAGTTCGTTCAAACGAGCTTCTTTCAGACGTACATCATAGTAGTGGTTCATGTTGTCCAAACCCACGACCTTAACATCCTCTACGGTGGAGAGCAGTCTCTTTGCAAGGTTAGAGCCGATAAAACCAGCTACACCCGTGATGAAAAAACGCTCTTGTTTCTCAGATTGATTTTCGTCTTATTTCCGTCATTCATGTACATTCTGCACTCCTCACTTTTTTTTTTTATATAAACAGCAACAAGCCCACGGCGGGTCGCACAAAGGCAATCCACCGTAGGCTTGAACTCTCCTTCAATCTTTATTTGTTGCTCCTTTTTGTGGGTCAAAACAGAGCTTCCAAAAGCCACCTACATATAGCCTTCAGGATTTCCCGCTTCTTGCAGTTTTTCAACAAATAAAACATTTGAAGGACAACTCAAGCCGTCAAAACCATTTAGTTATCGTAGGTTTTCTTGGTTGACCCTATTATATCTCTAGCTCCCTTCTTCTCAATGGTCGGAACAGACTTCTGACGGATTCCCTCGTACTCCATTTTACCGGCATCGTCATATTCTGCACCACTCACATGATGGCCTGCTCTGTTGTAACATGTCACGTTACAACCATCCCGTGCCATTCGGGTGCAGAGCTCTTTGACAACGAACGATTTCTACTCCGCCTTCTCTCGATAATCGCTTCTGTCCGAACATCGCAATCGCAAGTTTCTCACTCATAAATCTTTCCCACAATCCCACTCAATTTCTTCATTAACATCTCGGCCAACACAAAGAGCGGATAGGCTCGCTCGCCTGTCCGCTGGCTGTCACCCCACCCTCATGGTCGAGATTTCTTTCTGGATGGCATTGCTGCCACCCAAAAAATCAGTCGTTCATTCTTCGGGTAAGAAAATATGAACTTCGGGTTGCGGAGCCTTTCGTTCTCTGCCGTACCCTTTGTCCCTATTATGACAGCCGCGTATTATATCTCTAGCCCCACGCCGTTCAATGGTCGGAACAGACTTCTGACGGATTCCCTCGTACTCCGTTTTACCAGCATCGTCATATTCTGCACCACTCACATGATGGCCTGCCCTGTTGTAACAGGTCACGTCACAGCCACTCTGTGCCATTCGGGTGCAGAGCTCTTTGACAACGATTTCTACTCCGCCCTTCTCTCGATAATCGCTTCTGTCCGAACATCGCAATCGCAAGTTTCTTACTCATAAATTTTTTCCACAATCCCACTCAATTTTTTCATCAATATCTCGGCCAACACAAAGAGCGGGTATCCTCCTGAAGACTCAATCGTCTTCTCCCCTCGCCTTGTCATTTCCGTATTCATTTTAGAATCATTGTATATATACGTTTTCTATATGTAGTACTATGCCTGGTCCGCTCTATCGACAGCTCTCTAATTATTTCTACACTTTTCGATTCTATATGCAGCAATTCTACCATATTCGACAAATTATTTCAATTGTAAACAGGGTCTCGGGGACATTGTGAAAGAAGTAACATTAAAAGCAGAGAAAGCCGAAACGGTTTTCCTGCTTTATTTTTTTTTTTTATTCAGAGCGGCGAAAGGAGGCTTGAAAATGGACGGATATTCGTATTTGACGTTCGATCAGCGCCGCGAAATCGAAGCGCTATACAGCGACGGCGACAGAGTGGTGGACATTGCCGCGAAGATCGGAAGAAGCGTTGCCGCTATTTACGAAGAGCTTAAACGCGGGTACACGGGAGAGCTTGACGAAAACAAGCGTCCTGTATATAGCGCCGATCTTGCACAGACGACGGCACAAGAAAACATTAGGCGCAGGGGCAACAGACGCGCAGCAAATCAGTAATGGAAGGACGGCTATTCAATATGAGCAAAACAAACTTTGAAGCAATCACGGCGGGCGTGCAAGGGCTGGGGCGGTTCTTGCGTTCTCTTCCGATCATCGAAGCGCCGTGGGACACGGAATTTCAAAAGCGATATTGTAGCGGGTGCGCGGCGGAGAATTGCGACGCTTGCCCGAATGAGCGCTTCCGGAACAATCCGGAATGGTGGCTATCCCTTGAAGCGGATAGCGGGGTGGCGTTGTGAAGAGGAAACAAAGACGGATCGCGGCGGCGCTTTCAATAGTGATTGTCGCGATCCCGCTTGCCGCCTTTATGCCGTGGAGCGGGACAGCGGAAGCGGAACGATATTCGGGAGAGCCTACGCCGATTATATCCCCTTCCCCGCTTTTGACGCTTGCGCCGGAGCCGGAAGAACAGGAATACATACCGGACGCGGCGGAGGTTGAAGCACTTGCGAAAATGCTTTACGGAGAAGCGCGCGGGATCGCTTCGGATATGGAAAAAGCCGCGTGCGTTTGGTGTGTACTGAACCGCGTTGACGATCCCCGTTTTCCGGATACCGTGCTGGAGGTTTTGGAAGCGCCGTATCAGTTCGCCGGATATTCGGCGGATTATCCCGTTCTTCCGGAGCTTGCAACGCTGGCGGCTGACGTTCTGATCCGCTATCACGCGGAGCGGGACGGAGGAACAAACGTCGGACGCGTCCTTCCGGTTGAATATCTGTATTTCACGGGCGACGGGCGGAACAATCATTTCACGATCGGCTGGAAAGACGCTGAAACGTGGGATTGGTGCTTGCAAAATCCCTATAACGATTAGAGAGGGGCGCGGATATGGGCGAAATGATATGCGTTTGTAGAGAAATCGACAAGTACACGGGAGAAATTGCCGTTTATCCGATCAAAGCGGAAGTAACGGATCGCCTTCTTTTCTGTCTTGGGCTTCGGCAAAGGGCAAATCCGGAATTGAAGTATTTCGTAACGCTTGCAGAAAACTACGACGCAAACGAAGAAACGATATTGAAGCAGTTGTGCCGGAAGCAGATTACGGATCGGCTTCTTGCGGTTTTGAATTTAGTTCAGCTTTGAAGAAAGGGGCGGCGAACAATGGCAAAAGGAAAAAGAAGCAGGACAGCGGCTGGCAGTTTCCGAAGGCGCTTGAAATTGTGAAGTGCAAAGAGGGCAACAAAGAATTTATGAAGGAACGCACAGCGCGGCGACCGTTCGGGAACACGGTTCTTATTTGCGAGTATCCGCTGGACGGCGACGCAATGCAGGAACCTAACGCGCGAATGATTACGTGGAGGCTTGCAAAACGGGCGGCGCGGGATATCTTGCGCGTATCCTTTATGACTTCGGCGATCGTAACGGCGGCGAAGGCGGACAAGCCCTTCACCGTCGTTCGGGTTTACGGCAGATATTAAGCAGAAAGGGGCTATTCAATATGCTTTCAAAGAAAATAACGTGCGGCGTTTGCGGATACCGTATAACGCCAAAGAAGGAAGAAATCTACGTTGCAGAGGAACCGCGCGCGTTTGTGGACGCGCTGACAAAACCACCTACACGGTTTAACGCTATGGATTGCCCGCGTTGCGGTTGTCAGATTATGCTGGCGGTTCGCGTTGACCGTGTAAACGTTCCGGAGCGGAACGACGCAGACGAAAGCGAGGTGGCAAAAGATGAAGATTAAAAATATCGCGGCGATCTGCAAGAAGAACAAATACGCCGTTATTTATGAGCGGTACGGCGAAAATGGCGGCGTTATTCAGTACATAGGCGACGGCGCGGCGGCTTATCCGGTAACAGGGCTTCCGAAGCTTGGATAAAGAAAGCCTTTTAACGATCTTCGACGTTCCAGAAAAACAGCGGGAAGATTGGTTTGTTCAAGTAGCGGGCATTCCTTCGAAAATCAGCTTCGAGGACACGGACGCAAACGAAAAGCCCGTCGAGCGGGAAGCAATTTCGATCGCCTATTCCGGAAAGACTTTGAAGCCGTTGCAGACGCGGCGCGGGCTGGTATTCATCGAAAGCCGCTATCTTTCGCCCGTATCCAATATTTTAGACGTCCTGGAGCTTTACGAGCGGATCACGCCGCGCGGAACGCCCTACATCGTCGCGAAGGCGGGCTTCCTGCTTCAAGCGGTGATTATGCCATATGACGTAATTAGCCAGCAGTTCGTCGATAACTTGAAGAGGCTTACGGAACAATGCGTTCTTTCCCTTGACCTTCGGGATCGGGAGAAAGCGCTGGCACACGCCGCAGAGCCGGAACAATATTCCTTGAATGTCGATCCCGCTACGGGTGAGATTGTCGAGGGTGAAAGCGAGGTGGCGGACAATGAATAAAATGACGATCCGCGTTATCTTGAAGAGCGGTTCGGAATTCGCTATCAAGTGCGACAAGTTCACGATCAAGCAAAACGGCTTCGGACAGGCGACCGGATACAACATTGAAGGGATCACGGAAAACAAGCCCGTCTATCTGGACTTTGAACAGGTTGCGGCGATTGTCCGCCTCTATTCCGATGAAAAGGAGGCTGGCGGCGGTGAATAGTGCGCTTCTATCTTCAAAGAAAATGGACTGGTGTACGCCGCAAGACTTCTTCGACCGTCTGAACGCCGAATTCGGCTTCGTGCTTGACGCGGCGGCGACCGACAAAACAGCAAAATGCCCGCTTTACTATACGCCGGAAACGGACGGGCTTTCGCAAAGCTGGGATCGCGGCGGCGCGGTTTTCTGCAATCCGCCTTATGGACGCGAGATCGGAAAGTGGGTAAAGAAGGCATACGAAGAAGCGATCGGGGGGTACGCTATTGTTGCTACTTATTCCGGCGCGGACGGATACGATCTATTTTCACGATTACATTTACGGGAAAGCGGAAATCCGCTTCGTGCGCGGGCGGCTACGGTTCACAGACGACGAAGGGAACGCGAGCGATCCCGCGCCCTTCCCTTCAATGGTAGTTATCTATAACGGGGAGCGGGTGAAGCAATGAACGAAGGCTTATTTTTCAGACGCACAGATGGCGCAGAAATTCCCGTGAAAGAGGTTGAAGGGCTGAAAGGCAACGGGCTTTTAATCCTTATGACAGAAACGTTCCTTCGTGAAGAGGATATGCAGAAAATGCAACAAAGCATTGAAAGGCGTATCGGGGACGGGACGCGGGTTCTTGTGCTTGATGCACGGATCAAAAAGGTTATGCGGCTGGAGGTGTGAACGTGGAATATATATGCACACTTCCGGAAAAGGCAAAGAAAAAAGATTGTAGCGGGTGCGAGCATTGCGGCTGGGAGGCGGCAGAGGCGGAACGCCGCCGCGCCTACCTTTGCGAACACGGCTTGACGCTATGCGCGGACGGCTTGCGCCGTCTAATTATTTCAAAGAACGGAGGTACAGAAGAATTGAAATACAAAGTATGCGACCATTGCGGCGCACACCTTGACAACGGGGAAACGTGCGATTGTCAAAGGGACGCGGGCGAAAGCAACAGCGACGAAGAAAGGAGCGCAAACAATGACAGGAATTAACGAGGTTGCAAAGCAAATTCACGAAAACGCCGTCGATCACGGCTGGTGGGACGAAGAACGCGGCTTTCCGGAGGTTTTAGCGCTCATTCATTCGGAGGTATCCGAAGCGCTGGAGGAATACCGAAACGGGCGCTTGCCTACGGAAGTTTACGCCGGAAACAACGGAAAGCCGGAAGGAATACCGATCGAGCTTGCCGACGTGATTATTCGCGTTCTTGATTATTGCGGATACGCAGGAATCGACATTGACGCGGCGATCTCACAGAAGCACGAATACAACAAAAGCCGCCCGTACAGACACGGCGGCAAGAAGTGTTAAACACCCGCGAGCGGGTGCGGACATACCTATTTATATAAGAAAGGGGCTTTTTAATATGACAGAGAACAAACACGGCTTCGCGCCGAAACAGGAAATTAAGATCGGTGGGATCGCCTTCACGATTATTCAGACCGCCGAAAGCTGGGTGAAGTGTATTGCTTCGGAGTGTATCGGGGAACGAGCATTCGACGCGCAGAACCGAAACGATTTTGCCGCGTCCGATATTCGCGAGTTCTTGAACGGCGAATTTCTGAAAAGGCTGATTGCAGAGGGCGCGCCGGAAGAAATGTTCGAGTATTTCAACATCGACTTGACCGCCGACGACGGCTTGAAGAATTACGGCGGCGATCGCGTCCGGATCGGGCTTATCACTTGCGAGGAATACCGCCTTTTGCGCGGCAACATTCCGGCGCTTCCGGATCGTTGGTGGTGGACGGCTACACCGGACAGCCCGATAAATCCTTACGTCCGCAACGTCTATTCCGACGGCACGCTGTACGTCAACAACGCGCGGAATGGGAACGGGGGCGTTCGCCCGCTTTGCGTTCTGAAATCTGAAATCTTGAAATCTTACCTTGACGGGGATATGAAGAAGCGCGCCGAAGCGGTGGATATGATGAAGCATATTGCGGCGGCGTGGAACATTCAGCCGGAAGAGGTTTTCGAGGAAGGAAGGTAATTCACAATGACAATGTTTGAATTTATGCAAAACGCCTTCTTCCTGCTTTGCGGGATCGCCTGTATTGCGGTGGCGGTGCTGATCGTATATTGCGTAATCGTGGCAATTATCCGCACTTGCAGGATCGACAGGAAGAGAGGTAACGGAAATGGACGAAATCAAGATCGACGCGGCAACGCTTGAAGAAGCTGGCGCGGCAATCGGGTTTATGTTCGCCGCATTGCTTCGAGGCTTCAAAGACGGTATGGACGCTTACGACGTGATGGAGGCGGCAAACGATATTAAAGAGGTACACGAAACCGAAGAGCCGTTGAAGCGTGATCCGGTAAAAACTGAAATTGGGGATTGCCGGAAGTGCTGGTGCGATCAATGCGAACGGCTGGAGGAATGCGAGAAAATCCGCGAAGGATACACGCCGGACGGGATACGCCCTTTCCCGTGCGTCGGTTGTGCGGATGGAATGCGCTTCAAACCTTGCGAAGAAACGAAATGCGAAGATTTCGTGCAAGGCGAAGGGCTTAACAATGGATAGACAAAAAAAGAACCGTCCTGTATGGGCGTACAGGACGGTTCTTCCCCGTTGAGGGGCGCGCCGTTTAAGGCTATTCAATACATTTGTTATTATAGCACGAAGGTGGCTTCTTGTCAAAGGAAGGCGGCTTGACGTATGCAGAGAGTAAAAAGAAGGATATTTTCGGGCGCTGTATGCGAACAGGAAGTTTTCAACATATCGGACAGGCTTACCGATATAAAGAAGGCTGAACCGCGCCCGCGATTTAAGACAGAGGAAGAACGGGAACAACACCGGATCGGAATATCAAGAAGAAAACACGCGCGGCTGGTAAATGAAAACTTTTCCCCGCGTTCATTATATAGCACGCTGACGCTGGACAACGAAAACGAAGTACATACCTTCAAGGAAGCGAAGCGGATACGCGATCTATTCGTGCGGCGGCTGAAATACGCCTTCCCCGATGCCGTGATCTTTATTTATTTAGGACGCGGCAAGAACACGAACAGAATTCACGCGCATATGCTTTCGGACGGCGTACCGGAAGAAGCGATCAAGAAACAATGGATTTACGGAAGTATCGTCCGGATCGACCATCTACGCGAACACAATTATTATAACGGCGTTGACTACGGGCAGGATTACACGGGGCTTGCGGATTATCTCTTCAACCATTGGACACCGGAACAGGGCGGACACCGTTGGAAGGCGACGCGCAACGCGCGGAAGCCGGAACGGGAAACGCCGACCGTTGCGAAAAGGGTTTACACAGAGAGCAAGCCGCCGCGCCCGCCGAAGGGCTATATATTAGTAGAAACGAAAAGCACAAAGTATGGATACCTTTATTTTAAGTATGTGTTAGAGCCGCCGAAGCGGAAACGCAAACGAGCGGCAAAGGACGGCAAAAGCTGATTTCGGATCAGCATTTATAAAGCCTTGTAAATGTGTAACGTTTGGCGACGAAGCATAGCTTCGATCACAGAAGAAGCCTTCGAGATAGATTTTCATTTATTCCCCGTCGCCTGTTTATCGAAGATCACGAGAGGATCAGCCCGTCAAGGTTGCGAAGCACGGCAAAGCCGCTTGACCTTTACGGGGCGATCCGTGAGTGATAGAAAACAGGACAGCGGCGGGGAAAGAAAATCTATCAAGGCGGCTTCAACTTTTCCACAATGAAGGCTGGGGAAATGTGCATAACAGATCGGGGCGGGCTTTATTCCTTTGAGCCTGTTCCCCTCCCAGCGGGAGGGGCGGAGGGGTGGGAGAAAGAGAACGGAAGGAGGCGATCGACGTTGCTTGAATTGAACAAGCTGTATAACATGGACTGTATGCAGGGAATGAAAGAGTTTCCGGACGGCTTCTTCGATCTTGCGATCGTTGATCCGCCTTACGGTATCGGCATAGACGGACAGAAGAAGCGCGCATGCGGCAATCCGAAGCACAACCGGAAAGAGCATTCGCGGGAAGGCTGGGACAATGAACCGCCGTCAGAAGAATATTTCAGAGAGCTTGAACGGGTATCCCGAAATCAAATCATTTGGGGCGGGAATTACTTTGTTCCGGTGCTGAAACAGGCGCACAAAGGCTGGCTTGTATGGGATAAGGGGCAACGCGGGCTTTCAATGTCTGATTGTGAGCTTGCATACACCAGCTTTGACACGCCGACGCGGATTTTTACCTTGAACCGCGTTGAATTGCAAATTGAAGGGACAATACACCCAACACAGAAGCCCGTGAAGCTGTATGAATGGGTTTTGTCCCTATTTGCCCGAAAGGGTATGAAGATTTTAGACACGCACGCCGGAAGCGCAAGTTCCCTTATCGCTTGCCACAGGATTGGCGGGCTTGATTACGTTGGCTTTGAAATAAACGCAAAGTATTTTGAGGCGGCGAACAAGCGGCTTGAAACAGAGAAAGCACAAATCCGCCTGTTTGATCTGCTGGAGGAACAGGAAAAGGCGGCACAAACAAAGCTGTTTTGACGAAGGGAGGAAACACGATGCAGAAAAAGACAGTTTACCTTGCGGGAAAGATTACGGGCGATCCGTTCTACCGTTCAAAATTCTATGAAGCGCAGAAGAAGCTGGAAAAAGGCGGTTTTATCGTCGTAAATCCGGCGCTATTGCCTTCGGAGGGTTTCGCGTGGGAAGCCTATATGCGAATGACGGGCGCAATGCTGAATGAATGCGCCGAAGTCTGTTTTCTTCCGGACTGGAAAGAGAGCAAAGGCGCGAAATATGAATTCGGCGAAGCAATAGCGCAGAACAAGCCGTTTTTCTTTTTCGAGGATTGGGAACGGGAGGGATCGCAAAATGCAGAAAAATAAAGCACCTTCCTTCCCTATCCCTACGGAGGCGGAAGAACAAATTGCCCTTTTTGAGTGGGCAAGACTTCAAACGGGGCGATTTCCGGAATTGGCGCTTTTGTACCACGTTCCGAACGGCGGGAGCCGGAACAAGATCGAAGCGGCACGCCTTCGGGCGCAGGGCGTGAAATCCGGCGTTCCCGATCTTTGCCTTCCGGTTGCACGCGGGGCAAGTCACGGGCTATACATTGAGCTTAAACGACAGCGCGGCGGAAGGATTAGCGAAGAACAGGTGCGCTGGATCAACGGGCTTTTGAAACAGGGATACGCGGCGGCAATCTGCAAGGGATGGCAGGAAGCCGCAAGCGTGATTACCGACTATCTACGGCAGAAAACGGAGGGCTGAAAATGGCGAAGAAAAAAGCGGGAATTTCCGAAGAGGTACGAGAAGCGATCAACGAAGCCGCCCGCGCGGGCGCTTATGAAGCGTACAAAAACACGGCGGGCGCGTATGTGAATTACTTCAAGGCAATGGAAACATTGCTGTATAACTACAAGAAGCTGGCGGCACTTGTAGCCGATGAAGAAGCGTATTGCGAAGTTGAGTATCACGCGGGACGAAAGACCTTCGCGGCGGGCAGTAAAAGCACAGGATATTACGAGCAGAAAACCGAAGCGGATATTATCGCAGAAATGCAGGAAGAAAAAAGGCGCAGTATCGGGAAACAAAGTACGGCTTCGAGCGGCTGGAGAGGGCTATAAACCTTTACCGCGACCGCAAGGAATTCACCGTGGTTCGTATGTACTACTTCGGCGAGGACTACGAAGGCAAGCCGCGCGAGAATGGAAAGCCATACACGTGGGAGGAATTAGCCTTCGAGCTTGAAGAAGCGGGCGTTCTGAAAGGTGTAAAGACCGCGTGCAGATGGCGGAACAAGATTGTAAACGATATGGCGCAGTATGCGTATTCGGCATTCCGGCGGCGGTAAGTGCGGCAACGTATAGGCGCAGGGCGGGCGAATAAGTGACAATATCGCGACAATATCGAGGGGTGGAACGGGGTATATTTATATGCTATACTGTTTACGATGAATTTTTACGCAAAACGCAAGCGCACGAATAGCGCCTTTTCGGAGCAATCCGGAAGGGCGCTTTTATTATGCGCGGGAAAGGAAGGTGCGAGTATGAAGCCGTGGGCAGAGCAGTTCTATAACAGTGAGGCGTGGCGATCTTGCCGTGATGCCTTCTTGCAATCGAAGGGCTACTTGTGCGAACGCTGTTCTACGCCGGACGATCCCGTAACCGCAAGATCGCACATCACAAAACATACTTGACGAAGCAGAATATCAACGATCCATACATAGCGCTTTCGTGGGATAATCTCGAAGCGCTTTGCCAAGATTGCCATAACAAAGAACATCACAAATCAAAGCGGAAAAAGCGATATTCGTTTGACGAAAACGGAAACGTGATACTCCCCCCTATTCGCTCAAGAATTTAGGGAGGGTGGACACCGAGGGCGGGAGATTAAAAATACTCCGCAGGCGCGCGCATAACGGGTGTACGCGAAAAAGGGGTGTGGGTATCGCCCGGAAAAGGGGTGATATTTTATGACGGCAAAGAAGGACTTAACGAAAGATCAAAAAATCAAGAAAGAGATAAACCGATTGAAGCGGGTTTTCCGCGACTTGGACAAAAACAAGTTGCAGACCGTCGAAAGCCTTATCCGCAACGCCGCATTTATGGCGGTATCCCTTGAAGAGTTGCAAGAGATCATCAACGAAGAGGGCTACACCGTCGAATACCAAAACGGCGCAAATCAGAGCGGGACGAAGCAAAGCGACGCGGTGAAAACACATATCGCCATGACAAAAAATCACGCCGCTATTATCAAACAGCTTTGCGATCTTGTACCGCCCGAGAAGAAAAAAGAAAGCCGTTGCAAGCCTTGCGGGACGAATAAAAATGCCCTTTTCAAATTACATTTACGAGTATTTCGACGGCATAACGACGGGAAAAATTGTCGTCGGAAAATGGGTGCGGCTGATTTATGAATACATCGTTAGCGGGCTTCAAAACGGGCTTTTTCTTTTCAACGCGAAGAAGGCAAACAAGGCAATTCGGTTCATCGAAAACTTTTGCCACCATTGCGAGGGGCGCACAGACCTTTTGAAGCTGGAGTTGTGGCAGAAAGCGGCGGTTTCCTGATCTTCGGGATAGTCGAAGAGGACGTGCGCGCGTATTTCGCGAAGTCTTTATTGTGATCGGGCGCAAGAACGGCAAAACGCTTTTCGCGTCCGCCGTGATCGCGTATATGGCATATCTTGACGGCGAATACGGCGCGAAGATATATTGCCTTGCGCCGAAGCTGGAGCAAGCGAACATCGTTTACGATAATTTCTATCCAGATGATTAAAAAAGAACCGGAGCTTTCGGAGCTATCGAAGAAGCGCCGTTCGGATATTTACATCGAGGAAAGCAATACGTCGATCAAGCCGCTTGCGTTCAACGCGAAGAAATCCGACGGCTTCAATCCGCATTTAGTCGTGAATGATGAAGTCGCATCTTGGCGCGGCGACGGCGGCTTGAAGCAATACGAAGTAATGAAATCCGCGCTTGGTGCGCGCCGCCAGCCGCTGATCCTGTCGATCAGTACGGCGGGATACGAAAACGACGGTATTTTCGATGAGCTTATGAAGCGATCGACGGCGTTTCTGAAAGGCGGAAGCAAGGAACGCCGCCTTCTTCCCCTGCTTTACATGATCGACGACGTAGAGAAATGGAACGACCTTGAAGAGCTTAAAAAAGCAAATCCGAATATGGGCGTTTCCGTTTCGCCGGACTTCTTCAAAGAAGAAATCGCCGTCGCAGAAATGAGTATGTCAAAGCGGGCGGAATTCCTTTGCAAATACTGCAATATCAAGCAGAATTCTTCCGTTGCGTGGCTTGATTACGTTGTTGTAGATCGAGCGGGCGAGAAAATCAAGCTGGAGGATTTCAAAGACAATTACGCGGTGGGCGGGATCGACCTATCACAGACGACCGACCTTACAGCCGCAAGCGTTATTATCGAGCGCGGCGGGGTTCTTTATGCCTTCGCGCAATTCTTTATGCCAGCAAACAGGCTGGAAACCGCACAGGCGGTGGACGGCGTACCGTATGACATCTTCGTAAAGCAAGGGATCGTCAAGCTATCCGGCGAAAACCACGTCGATTATCGCGACGTTTACGAATGGTTTTCTATCCTTCGGGATCAGTACGGCATATATATTCTAAAAATCGGCTATGACCGTTACAGCGCGCAATATCTGATCGACGACTTGAAGGCGGCGGGCTTCCAGACGGACGACGTATGGCAGGGAGAAAACCTTGCGCCCGTAATTCGTGAATTTGAAGGCGTTATCAAGGACGGCAATTTCAAGATTGCCGACAATAACTTGTTGAAAGCGCACTTCTTCAACGTCGCTAAAACACAATATGGAAACGCGGAAGTTCCGTCCCGTGAAGATCGAACAGCGGGCGCGAATTGACGGCTTCGTTTCCGTGATCGACGCGCTGACCGTGCGGCAGAAATATTATAACGAGATCGGCGAAATGCTCAAAAATGCGGGGTGATAAAAACTATGGGAATTTTTGAAACGATTTTCCGGAAGCCACGTTCGGATATTCAAGCGGAAGGCTATTTCAAGATGCTAAACGGGTACACGCCCGTTTTCAGCAACGCGCCGGAAAGTATACGAAATGGAGCTTACGCGCGCGGCGATACATTCGTTCGCGTCCTTCGCTTCAAAGCTGAAACCGGAGATCAGCGGCACGGCGCAAAAGAACCTTGAAAGGGTATTGCAGTTCCGCCCTAATCCATTTATGGACACGTCGAAATTTATTTACAGGATCGCAACGATCCTTTCGGTGAATAATACGGCGTTCATTGTTCCGATCGAAGATGAATACGGAGGAATAGCGGGCTATTATCCCCTACTTCCCCAGCGTTGTGAGGTTGTAGAATACAAGGGCGCGCCCTTCTTGCGGTACACCTTCGCAAACGGGCAGAAAGCGGCAATCGAGTTCGAGCGCGTCGGCGTGCTGACGCAATTTCAGTACAAGGACGACTTCTTCGGAGAGAGCAACGCCGCGCTTCGCCCTACAATGCAGTTGATCCATACACAAAATCAAGGCATTATCAACGGCGTTAAAAATTCGGCTTCTATTCGCTTCTTGGCGAAGGTTGCAAATATGCTAAAGCCGGAGGACATCACGAAAGAGCGAAAGCGCTTCACGGCGGATAACCTTTCGGCGGAAAATCAATCCGGTATGGTGATCTACGATAGCAAATTCGCGGACGTGAAACCGATTGAAAGCAAGCCGTTTACCGTGAACGCGGCGCAGATGGCGCAGATCAACGAAAATGTTTTTAACTACTTCGGGACAAACGCGAAAATTATTCAGAACAGCTATAACGAGGACGAATGGAACGCTTATTACGAAGGCAAGATCGAGCCTTTCGCAATTCAGCTTTCGCTGGTTATGTCGAATATGACCTATACACAGCGGGAATTGTCCTTCGGGAACGCGATCACATTTACCGCGAACAGGCTTCAATACGCAAGCAATAATACAAAGCTGAATATCAGCACACAACTATTTGACCGTGGCTTGCTCAACCGCAACGGCGTTATGGATATTTGGAATATGTCGCACGTTGAAGGCGGGGACAAGTATTATATTCGCAAGGAATACGCGGAAGTATCAGAATTGGGAAAGGAGGTTGTACCGAATGCCAGTAGTGAAGGGGCGGGAATACCGTCAAATGTTCCAGCCGTTGATGATCCCACAGGGGACGGAGAACAAGAGGTTTGATACAGATTTCTACGTCGAAGGCTTCGCAACAACGTTTGATAAGCCGTATGTTATGTACGAATACGGCGGGATCAAATATTGCGAGGTAATCGACCGCAACGCCCTTGTGGGCGCTGACCTGTCCGACGTGATTATGCAGTTCGACCATTCCGGAATGGTATTCGCCCGAAACAAGATGGCAAAGAATAAGCCGCCTTCCCTGCTTTTGGAACCGCAGGACGGCGGCTTGTTTATTGCCGCAAATTTGAGCCTTACGGAAGAGGCAAAGCGACTTTATGCAAGCATTGACGCGGGGCTTATTTGCAAAATGTCGTGGGCGTTCACCGTGTCAGAGGACGCATATAACAAAGACACGCACACAAGAACAATCTTGAAGATCAAGAAGGTTTACGACGTTTCGGCGGTATCTTATCCGGCGAACGTCGATACCGATATTTCGGCGCGTTCTTATTTCGACGGAGTGATCGAGAGAGAACAGCAGGAGCGGCTGGAGCGCCGGAAGCAAATTCTAAAAATCAAACTTATGATGGAGGTTTAACACAATGAGAATTAAAGAGATTGAAGCCCGCCTTTTGCGGCTATCAAGAAGGAGATCGAAGAGCGCGGCGACGCTATGAAAGCCGAGGAAATCGACGCGCTGGAGAAGGAAACAGAAGAGCTTACCGAAGAGCGCGCCGGACTGATTGCCGCCGCAGAGAAGCGCAACGGCATTCTGGACAATATCGCAAAGGGCGCGGGCATTGTTTCCCGCACCTTCGAGCAGAAACAGGACAACGCCGATCCGGACGATCCCTTCGGTACGCCCGAATACCGTTCCGCGTGGCTGAAAAACCTTCGCCGCCTTCCCCTTACCGACGCAGAGAAGCGCGCATACGCGAATGCCAGCGGCACGGGCGCGGAGGTTGTGCCGACACAGACCGCGAACGAGATTATCAGCAAGGTAAAGAAACTTGCACCGATGCTGAACGAAGTTACCCTTCTGCACGTCAAAGGCGCGGTGAAGTTCGCCGTTGAGGGTACGAACAACGATGCGGCGATCCATAAGGAAAACACAGCTATTACGGCGGCGGCTTGATACCCTTACCACCGTAACGCTGACCGGATACGAGATTATCAAGCTGGTTCAGATTTCCGATACCGTTATGACAATGAGCATTGCGGCGTTTGAAAACTGGATCGTTGATATGCTTGCAGAGGCGATCGCCCGCAAGGTTGAAGATTTCTTCATTAACGGAACAGGTTCTTCCCAGCCGAAGGGCATTGACAAGGCAAACACTTGGGTCGCAACGAACAGCGTTACCGTAGCAAAAGCCGGTTCCCTTACCGCCGCAAACGTGCAAACGCTGATCGGGCTTCTGAACGCTGGATACGACCGTAACGCAAAATTCGTTATGAGCAAGAAAACCTTGTTTACGGATTTTATGCCGTTGCAGGACACCAGCAAGAACCATATTGTAACCGTGCAGGGCAACAGCTACTTCGTTTACGGCTATCCGGTTCTTCTGTCCGACTACGTGAAGGAACACGAAGCCTTCTTGGGTGACTTCAAGAAGGTGTGTGCAAACCTTGCGGAAGATATTAACGTGAAGAACGCCTATGACATCGACACGAACAGTTACAAATACAGCGGTATTGCGATCTTCGATTGCACGCCCGCGATCGGCGAAGCCTTCGTGAAGCTGGTTAAAGGCGACGAATAATGGAGGGCTGAACGATGATGCTTGACAAGGTAAAGCTGGCTTTGCGGAAAACAGCCGCCGTATTTGACGACGAAATCGAAGATTACATTACTTCCGGTATCGCTGATCTTCGGCTTGTCGGTATCAACGTTCCGGAAAATGCGGGATCGTCCAGCGAAACGCTGGGCGATCCCCTTTTAGACCGCGCAATCATTCTGTACGCGAAATCCGAAGATAACTTCGGCGGCGAAGGCGAAAGGCACAGAAAGGCTTACGATTACTTGAAATGCGCCTTGTCGCTGTCCGATGACTATACGGAAGGCGGTGGCGGATAATGGGCTGGAGAGATCAAATAACGCTGATTGCGCTTTCCGAAACTTCGGAGCGGACGAACGAACACGGCTTCCCGATAATGAAGCCGGAAACGGCGACAACGGTTTTCGCCGATAAAAAATCCGTAGGGTATTCAGAATTCTACAAAGCGGAAATGGCTGGACACGTCGCCGAAGTAAAGTTCGACGTTTACGCAATGGAATACAACGGCGAAATGATCGCAGAATATCCCGTTTCGAGCGGGAAGCGTTATCGCATTCTTCGGACGTACATTCATAACGACGGAGAGCTTGTGGAATTGACGCTTTCCAGCTTTCCAGAAGCGCAGAACGGCGCGGAGGAAGGAGGCGGCGGAAATGGCGAAATTTAACGTTGTAGGGCTTGACGATCTGCAAGAACGAATGCTTCAAAAAGCGCAGATTGCAGAAGAAGCCGTGCCGGAAATGCTGAAAGCTGGCGGCGCGGTAATGCAGGAAGCACAGAAAGCGGAAATCCGGAAAATGTTTCGGAGCCGAAGGAGTACGGGCGATCTTGCCGCGTCGGTTATCGTATCCAAAATCAAGGAGCGGGACGACGCAAAGATGGTTGAAGTATATCCGGACGGAAAGGATCGGCACGGGGTACGCAACGCGACAAAAGGCTTTGTCCTGCAATACGGGCGAAAGAATATGCCAGCGCGCCCGTGGTTCACGGCGGCGAACACAAAGGCGGTTGACGCTGTAAATGCAGAAATGCGCCGCGTATGGGAGGCGAAGCAGAATGAACGTTGATACACTTGTGAAAACAACGCTTGAAAAGCTGGGTTGTCCCGTTGAACGACTGAAATACGACGGAAAGGCAAAAACCTTTATCACGTATCAAATTGTCGTGGGACAAGATACGCACTTTTCAGACGATGAAAGCGGCGCGGAAGAATTCACATACAGGGCGGATATTTATTCCCGCGTGGATTATATCGCGCTTATGCGGAACACAAAGCGAGCATTGAAGGAAGCGGGGTTCTACGGGATCACGTTTGATCCGGAAGTGTTCGAGGAAAGCACGGGTTATTATCATATCCCCGTGGAATTTAAGTATATGGAGGTATAAGACTATGGCAACAATCGGATTGCGCGATCTTTACCGCGCACCTATTACGATTGGCGACGACGGCGCAGAAGAATACGGAAAGCCCGTAAAAATGGCGAAGGCAATTTCGGCAGAGCTTTCCGTGGAAGTTGCGGAAGCGATCCTTTACGCAGACGACGGAGCCGACGAAGTAGTAAAGGAATTCGTATCGGGAGAATTGACACTGAACGTCAACGACCTTCTTCCGGCTGACCTTGCCGCCCTTCTTGGACAGAAGCAGGACGACGACAAGGTGGTTTACGGCGCAGACACAGACGAACCGCCTTATTTCGCAATCGGCTTCCGCGCGAAAAAAGCGGGCGGAACCTATAAGTACATTTGGCTTTACAAGGTGAAGTTTGCGATCCCGTCCGAAAACTACACGACAAAGGGCGATAGTATCGAATTTACTACGCCGGAGATCGTCGGACAGTTTATCAAACGTTCGGACGGGTTGTGGAAGGCGGAACACGTCGCTTTGCCTACGGAGAGCGTAGCGGCGGTGTGGTTTACTACGGTAAGAGAGCCGAACAACGCGGCGGCATAACAAGAAAGGAGGTACAGCGGGGAGCCGGAAACGGCTTCCCGCTTATTATTTTATGAGTGCAATTAAAGACGGACGCTTCCCGATCACGCTTGACAAGGAAAGACACCTTCTTTTCAGTTTGAACGTGATCGACGAAATGCAAGATAAATTCGGCGGCTTCGATCGCCTTGATAAAGCGCTTTCCGGAAAGGACAGCATTAAAAACCTTCGCTGGCTTCTTACCCTGCTTCTGAATGAGGGAGCAGAGGACGGCGAAGAAGAGCTTACCGAAAAACAGGTGGGCAAACTCATTCATACAGGGAATTTCCTTGACGTAAAATCCTCTATCTTCAAAGCGTTTTCGATGGGTAATAACGGAACGGAAGAGCCGCCCACCCGCGACGATGAAGAGGAAGAGGACGACGAAGAGGACAACGAAAACGGAAAAAACGCGGCGGCGGGCAAGGAGTAATCGACCTTGCCCGCCTTCTTTATATCGGCGTTACGCTTCTTCGGTGGAGCGAAGCCGAAGTATGGCGAATGACACCGTATAAGATTTTGACGCTTTTTAGAATACACAAACAATTCAATCCGGATCGCTTCAAGCCGGAAGAGCCGGAAGCCGATATTGACGACGTGTTAGGAGGGTTGTAAATGGCGAAGGAAGAACAAATCAAATCGCAAATTATTCTTGAAGGCGAAAAAGAATATCGTTCCGCCTGTAAGGGTATCAACACTTCCCTTCGCGAAATCGGATCGGAAATGAAGCTGGCGACGGCTGAATTCGGCGACAATGCGGAAAGCATAGACGCGCTGACGCGAAAGCAGGATATTCTAAAAAAATCGCTTGAAGAACAGGCAAAGAAGGCAAAAGCCGCAGAAGATGCCTTGAAGAAAATGCGCGACGGCGGGATCGAACCGACAATGTAATCCCGCATATCAAAAAATGCAAACGGCTTTGAATAACACAAAAGCCGATATGGTGAAAATTCAAAAGGAAATCGACGACACTTCCGAAAAACTGAAAAAGTCAAAGATTGATTGGGAGAGCGTTGGCGATACCGTAGGCAAGGTGGGAAAAAGCGATCGGCGCAGGGGTTGCCGCAATGGGTGCGGCAATCGGTGCGGCGGCGGGTGCGTTCTTGGGGCTTGCAGAAAGCACCCGCGAAGCCCGCGTAAATATGGGAAAACTGGAAACAGGCTTCACAACGGCGGGGCATTCGGCGGAAGATGCAAAGAAAACGTATACGGAGTTGTACGGCATTCTTGGCGACGACGGACAGGCGACCGAAGCCGCCGCCCACCTTGCAAAACTGACGAAAAACGAAAAAGAGCTTGCAACGTGGACGGATATAGCAACGGGCGTATATGCGACCTTCGGCGACAGCTTGCCTATTGAAAACTTGACCGAAGCCGCAAACGAAACCGCGAAAACGGGCGCGATTACGGGCGGGCTTGCTGACGCTTTGGATTGGGCGGGCGTTTCGGAAGATGAATTTCAAGCCAGCCTTGACAAGTGCAGTACAGAGCAAGAACGGCAAGCGCTGATTACAAAAACGCTGAACGGGCTATATTCCGACGCGGCGGAGAAATACAGAGAGGTAAACGGCGATATTATCGACGCACAAAAGGCGACGGCTTCCCTTAATAGCGCTATGGCAGAATTGGGAGCGATCGCCGAACCGATCGTTACAAAGCTAAAACAGCTTGCGGCGGAGCTTCTGCAACAGATAACGCCGTTTGTCGAGCTTATCGGGAACGGTTTAGTGGGAGCGCTGACGGGCGCAGAAGGTGCGGCACAGCAGTTTACAGACGGCTTGCTGGGAATGGTGACATTTGCGATCCAAAAGCTAACAGAAATGCTACCGACCTTTATAAACTTTGCTTTTCAGATGATCGCGAATATCGCGACGGGAATAGCGCAAGCGTTGCCGACGCTTGTTCCTTCGTTGGTTCAGCTTGTAGCCGATATTGTGCAAGTGCTGATCGACAATATCCCGTTGCTGATAGATGCCGCATTACAGCTTGTTACAGGGCTGGCGCAGGGTATCATAAACGCGATCCCCGTTCTTGTAGCGGCGCTTCCTACGCTGATTACAAGCCTTATTGACGGGTTGCTTTCGTCGATCCCGCAGATCATTCAAGCGGGTATCGACCTTCTGACTTCCCTTATTACCGCCCTTCCGGAAATCATAGCAACGATTGTGGCGGCTATTCCGGAGATCATAAACGGGATTATTACGGCGCTTCTTGAAAATATACCGCTTATCATTCAAGCGGGTATCGACCTTCTTGTGGCACTGATACAAGCACTTCCGCAGATTATAACGACGATCGTACAGGCAATCCCGCAGATTATCAGCGGGATTGTAAACGCACTTGTGCAGAATATCCCACAAATTATTCAAGCTGGCGTTCAGCTTTTCGTGGCACTCGTTCGGAATTTGCCGACAATTATAGCCGAAATTGTCAAAGCGGTTCCGCAAATCGTTAGCGGGATCGTTTCGGCGTTCGGTTCCCTTTGTCGGTGAAATGGTGAAGGCGGGTGCGAACCTTCTTCACGGCTTGTGGGAAGGTATTTCAAGCGCGGCGGGCTGGCTATGGGAAAAGGTATCCGGCTGGGCTTCTTCCCTTGTAGACGGAATTAAAAACTTCTTCGGTATTCACTCCCCTTCTACCGTATTCGCCGAAATCGGTACGAATATGGGTGAAGGCGTGGGCGTAGGCTTCGGCGAAAGTATGAACGGCGTTTCCGCTGATATGACCGCCGCGATGGGCGGAGCAGGACAGCTTACCGCCGCCGAAGCGGTGCGCGCCGTGAATGACGGCATTATAGCAAATATCGAGGGGCTTTCCGGCGCGGTAAACGCCATTGTCGAGCGGGTTATAAGTGGACTGACCGCACAGGCGCAAAGGCTCAATCAAGCCGGACAGGACTTCGACAGGCATATTTCTTCCGGTATGATAACCGCGATCCCGCAGATCACGCAAAGCATTCTTACCGCCTTCAACGCGCAAAATCAAAAATTCATTGAAGCGGGCGTTACGATTGATAAGAATATCGCTTCCGGAATGGTGCAGGGTATCCCGCAGATCACAAGCAAGGTGGCGCAGATCGTACAGCCTATTTTGACGGAGCTTCGTTCCTTCGTATCCGAATTTACGGAGGCAGGCGAAGATATGGTGCGTGGAATTTGGCAGGGCTTTCAAAATATGTCCGGCTGGCTGGAAAGCCGCGTGCGTGCAATGATGCGCGAAATTGTCGCGGCGGTTGAAGATGAAATGCAGATCGCTTCCCCGTCGAAAGTATTTGCGGGTATCGGCGCGTATATGGTGCAGGGGCTTGGCGAAGGCTTCGGGCGGGAAATGCGCGGCGTTGAAAAATCAATCCGAAAGGCAACGGACAACGCCGTTCCCGATAACGACGATCCGCGCCCGCGCAAGGGCGGCAGACCGGAAACACGTTTCGAGGTGGTGCAAAACATCTACGCGAACGAAACTTCCTACGCCCAGCAACAGCGCGAGGCGGCGCGGCAGTTTAGAATGATCGCGCGGGAGGTAATGACCTAATGAAAATACAAGAGAAATTGACCTATACAAACGAGCGGGGGGAAAGCATTGTCTTTTCCCCTGCTTCTTCTTATCACGTAAACTTCAAGGACGTTTCCGGCTTGTCTGACGTACAGAACGCTATTTACTCAACAAACAGTATGGGGCAGGACGGCGACACCTATTTAGGATACCGCATTGAAAGCCGCGATATTGACATCGTAGGGCATATCAAGGAGCGGGACAAGATCGCAATACAGGAATTGCGCCGCAATCTGAACCGGATACTAAATCCGCAGTATTCAGCGACACTTACTTACGAATTGGGCGACTTCAAGCGGGTTATCGGTTGCACAATCAACAACGCGCCTATTTTTAAGCGCGGAACGATTTTCGAGCAATTCACGATCCAGCTTTCGTGCCTTAATCCGTTTTGGCGTGAAGAGGCGGAAACGCGCGAGGATATAGCAACGTGGATCGGTGGATTTGAATTCCCTGTTCCGGACGGGCTGGAGATAACGCCGGATTGGGAAATCGGCTACCGACAGCCGTCGCTGATCGTGAACGTATTTAATTCCGGCGACGTGAAAAGCGGTATCCGTATCGAGTTCCGCGCGCTGGGAGCGCTGACAAATCCACAGCTTTTGAACGTCAATACACAGGAGTTCATAAAAGCGAATATTTCGCTTGAAGCGGGCGACGTGCTGACCGTATCAACGGGATATGGTGAAAAATCGGTGAAGCTGTTAAGCGGCGGCGTTGAAAGTGACGCTTTCCGCTATTTGGACGTTGACAGTTCATATTTACAGCTTGCCGTGGGTGATAACCTTTTCCGGTATTCAGCGGACACAAACGCGGAAAATCTCGAAGTATCTATTTATCACAATAACTTGTATTTGGGGGTGTAGCGGTATGGAATTATACGTTTATTCTTCCGATATGGTACTTCAAGGGATCGTCGAAAAGATCGCTTCGCTGATCTGGACGCGGCGCTATTGGACGTGCGGAGAATTCAAGCTTCTTGTTCCCTTCACCGAAGAGCATTCCCGAATGCTTGTGAAAAATAATATCATTATGAAGCGCGGCGACGATGAAGCGGCGCAAATCCGATATGTTCATATCACGAAGAATTCGCAGGGGCTGGAGGAAATCGAGGTTCAAGGGAAGTTCCTTATTGCTTGGATCGGGAAACGGATCGTTAAGAAGCAGATTATCACGAAGGACACCACGCAAAGTATTCTTTACCGCATTGTACGGGAGAACATAACAAGCCCGAACGACAGCGCGCGAAAAATTCCGAACGTTTCGATCGCGACCGACGACGGCGACACAGGAAGCGGACGGATCGACTATACTTCGGAGCAGTACACGAACGCACAGCTTGCGGCGGAAACAGCGGCAAAGGCTGCAAAGTTGGGAATACGAATGCGGACAGACGCACGGACGGGCGCGCACGTCTTTTCCGTCTATAAGGGGCGCGACCTTACAGCGGGCAATACCGCAGGGAATGCGCCTTGTATCTTCTCACAAGAATTTGATAATATCGTTGAGCAGGAATACACGAACAGCATTGAAAACCTAAAAACAACGGCGTTCGTCGGCGGTGAAGAGAAAGAAGGCATTGCGCGCAAGGTTGCCGAAGTAGGCGGAACGGCAGCAGGGTTAGAACGTGAAGAGGTATTCATAAACGCCACCGATATTGTGCAGGAATACGAGAAAGAAGGCGGCGAAAAAGTAACGCTGACCGATCCGGAGTATTTAGCGCTTCTATCCGCCAGAGGCGCGGAGGAATTGGAACAGTATGCGGAAACGCTTTCGTTCGGTTCAAAGGTAAACACCTTCGCAAATTTGATCTACCGAACCGATTACGATTTGGGCGACCGCGTTACTTGCGTAAACAAGCGTTGGGGAATTCGCATTGACGTTCGTATAACAGAGATCGCGGAAACCTATCAAAACAACGTCGAAGAGATTGATATTACCTTCGGCGAGAGCTTGCCAGCGCTTTTAACGCAAATACGGCAGATTACAAAATAAAGGGGTGTAAATATGGAAAAATCGAGCTTTTTTAACAGCGTATCCGGCGACCGAAAATATAAAGCCGAAGATTGGGCTTCGTATTTCGCTTCGTTCATCGGAAACGGCGTTTTCCCGCTTCCTTCAACGGGGCTTCAAGTTGTAGCGGGAAACGGAATGCAAGTAACCGTGAAGGCGGGCAAAGCGTGGATCAACGGCTATTTCTATAACAACACAAGCGACCTTTCCTTGACGCTTGCAACGGCTGACGGCGTTTTGAACCGGATTGATCGCGTTGTCGTCCGTTGGGATTTGACGAACCGCCTTATTTCGGGTGAAGGTGAAATCCTCTTCCCCTTCCGCCTCCCCTACCGCGCCGAATATCGAGCGGGACGCGGATATTTACGAATTGGCGCTTGCGGATATTTACATCGGTGCGGGCGTTACGTCAATTACAGGATCGAAGATCACGGACAAGCGGCTGGATACTTCCGTTTGCGGCGTTGTTGCCGCCGTTGTCGATCAGATCGACACGGAAGCATTTAACGCACAGCTTGAAGCGTGGTTCACTGAATATCAAAGCAACAGCGCGGCGGAGTACAATTCCCTTGTTTCGTATATGAATTCCTTGAAATTGCAGGGCAATACACAATACGACGCGCTGGAAGAGTATTTCGCAGACTTCAAGACGGAAGCGCAAACGGACTTCGATACTTGGTTTGAAGGCTTGCAGGACGTGCTGGACGAAAATACAGCCGGAAACCTTCTGAATATGATTACGGCGCTTTCCGCCCGCGTCGATCTGATCGAAGCCGTCGTATTCAATGACATAACCGAAAATCCGTTCCTTATCCTGTTTGACGACCTTTCCGGCGTGAATACAACGGGCGTATGGAACGAGAGCTTACAGCGTATCGAATGCTAAAACGGTACGCTTGCACACGGGCGGAATTATCGTGCATTATAGGAAATCTGTTTGTCGAGCTTTCGCCGCCGTGCGAGCATTGCGGCGAAGATACTTTGACAATCACGGGAACGACCGTAACCGGAAGCAAAGCAACGATTTTCGTTACGGCGGTTGGTTTTGATTTCGAGGGGTGCGCCGACGATACCGTTTTGATTGACCGCATACGAAAAGGACGGTGCATAAATGCAGAGGCAGGAGCGAGGAAGAAAGGAACCTTCGGAATTTAACGTGATTGTGAAGTGCAAGGATTTAATCAAGCACACGTTCACGATCACAAATTCAACAGAACGCCTCCCAAAGAAATACCGTTTTACCCTTGTAAATAGGATACAGGACAAAGCGGTGGATATTTACGAATGCGCGCTGGAAGCGAACGAATTAAACCTTCTGGACGCGCAGGAATTCAAGGAACGGCAGAGGCTTCAAGCAAAGGCAATGACCTATTGCAAGGAGCTTCTATTTTTCATAGAGCTTTCGCACGAACAGGGCTTCATATCAACAAGCAGTTGCGAATACTGGTCTAAACTTGTGCTTGATGTGAAGTATATGTTAGCCGCGTGGAAAAAGCGGGATCGTGCGAGAGGGTGAACCGTTTGGGGTACATCTTGTTACGCCTAATTCGTCGAACGCCAACAACGTCCGCAACGTCAATTCCGACGGCACGCTGAACAACAACAACGCGTGGAATGGGAACAGGGGCGTTCGCCCGCTTCGGTGGAAAATGAGATCGAGTAGGCGCAAGCCGAAAGCAGAATACCATCATCAAAGGAAGGTGTATCCCGCCGCCGCGATCCACAGCGGGGGCAAATACAGGATCGCCGATGCCGGAGCATTCCGCGCGGCGGAAGGCAAAGGCTACAAACAGCGAGGATATTTTTTATGACAGATTACGAGAAGATATATAACTTCGAGAACCTATACAGAGCCTACCGAAAGGCGCGGCAAGGCAAGAGGTGGAAAGGAGCGGCGGCAAAGTTTGAAGTAAACCTTCTTGAAGCACTGAACCTGTTACGCTACCAGCTACAAACGAAGAAATACACGCTTTCGCCGTACAATACGTTCGAGGTGTACGAGCCAAAGCGCCGCGTAGTTATGTCGAATGCCTATAAAGACAAGGTTGTTCAACATTCGCTTTGCGATAACGTGCTTGAACCGATCCTTACAAGATCATTCATCACGGACAACTACGCTTCGCAAGTAGGTAAAGGGACGCATTACGGGTTAGACAGGCTTCAAGAATTCTTGCGGAGGTTTTACCGGAAAAACGGAATTGACGGGTGGATATTGAAGGGTGATATATCAAAATACTTCTATTCCATTAGGCACGACGTGTTAAAAACCTTAATCCGCAGGAAAATAACCGATCCGGACGTTTTGTGGCTTGTTGAAATGATAATCGACAGCACAGAAGGAAACGTCGGAATACCGATCGGAAATCAATCTTCACAGCTTTTCGCCCTTCTCTACCTCAATAATTTAGATCACTTCATCAAGGAAAAGCTGGGCATTAAATACTACGGAAGATATATGGACGATTTCTTCTTGATACACGAAGATAAAGCCTATTTGCAGTATTGCCGCGCGGAGATCGAAAAACACGTTGCCGCGATCGGCTTGTCCTTGAACAATAAAACAAACATTTACCCGCTTCGGAACGGGGTGGATTTCTTGGGATTTCACACTTATTTGACCGAAACAGGCGCAGTTATACGGAAGGTACGCCGCCGAAGCAAAAACAATATGAAGCGCAAATTGAAGAAAATGCGCGGACTTGTGGAGCGGGGAAAGATCACGACGGCGACCGTCGAACAATCCTATCAAAGCTGGCGGGGACACGCCGCAAAGGGAAATTGTTATCACTTGATCCGGCGAACGGATCACTATTACAACAGGCTTTTCAATTCAAAGGAGGCGGAAAAATGTCAAAAGCATTAAGTTCCCTTGCCGTGGGAACAAAAATCGAAGTTCCGGTTCTTTCGGCGTATCAATCGCGCTTCGGTGCGAAGATAGTATTCAAAATTGCAGATAAGAACCATAGCGGGTATCCGGCGAATTCCGTTACGCTGATCGCCGAAAAGATTATCCAGCTTATGTGTTCAGATGCAAAGGAACCGAGTAACAGCAACAGCGACCGGAAGAATTACGGCAACAACAGGCACATTCATTCTAATATCCTTCAATGGCTGAACAGCAACGCCGCGGCGGGAAAATGGTACAGCGCAAAGCACGCGCAGGACGCGCCGCCGACGAATGCGAACGTATGGGATAATAAAAACGAGTACGACGCTTGGGCGGGCTTCCTTGCTATGCTTGATCCGAAGTTTGTTGCGGAGCTTTTTGAACACAACGCTTACCGTTGTAAAATCTTCAACGGACGGCGGCAGTTATGAAACCTTCGCGGCGAAAATGTTTCTTGCGTCCACCACCGAAGTGGGGCTTGCAAACGAAAACGGAATTGCAGAGGGTTCACGCCTTGCCCTATTCAGCAACGACGCTTCCCGCGTCGCCTACCCTACGGCGGAATGCGTAAAAAATTCGGAATACACAAGCGGAAGTCTGAACACGTCAAGCGGCTGGTATTGGTGGCTTCGCACGCCTTATTCGTCGCACGCCGGCAACGTCCGCGGCGTCTATTCCGACGGCACGCTGAGCTACATCTACGCGTGGGATGGGAGCAGGGGCGTTCGCCCGCTTTGCAATCTGAAATCTTCAATCTTGGTATCTGACAATCCGAATTCAAGCGGGAATTATGAAATTATCTACAATACCGCACCTTCTGCGCCGCCCAGCATTACAGCACCGAAACAATGTTACAGCGGGCAGAATATCGAAATTTCTTGCGCGGCGGCGACCGATCCGGACGGCGACGCGCTGACCTATGTTTTCGAGCGGAGCGCAAACAGCGGATCGTGGACACAGGTTCAGAGTTCTGCCGCGCGCACATTTTCGGAAATGGTATCGACGGCGTGGAACACCCTGCAATACCGCGTGAAGGCGGTTGACACGGCGGGCAATTCTTCCGCGTACACGACAAGCGGAGCGATCGCGGTAATTCACAATCAGCCGCCCGTTATCAGCGGACAGAACGCCGATCTTGGCGTGAAGCGCGAGGATTTCACCTATGAATATAGCGTTACTGATCCGGATAAGGACGTTGTAAACGTTGTAGAAAAGATCGACGGAAGCCCGTTTAACACACGAAACAATATCACGCTGGGCGCAACGCTTACTCTTTCCGTAAGCGGCGATACCTTTACCGCGCTGACAAACGCCCAGCACACGATCGAGATTGTAGCGACCGACAGCGCCGGAAACAGCGCAACGCGAACACTCACGTTCACAAAGGCGATCAACAGCTTTGTAATTTCCCTTTCGGAGCCGCTGGAGGCAAACAGACAGCCGACGCGGTGCAATATCAAAGTAAACAGGGATATTCCGGCGGGCGGCACGTTTAAGGTTGAAGCGTGCAACAATCCTTACGACGTAGCGCCTATTTGGGAGGATTGCACAAACGCAGTTATCGCAGGACTGGCACACGTATTCAAGAACAAAACCAACACGGCGGTTCAATTTGGCTTGAATATCCGTGTAACCGTGGAGCGCGGCGACGCGCTGACCGCGTGCTGGGTATCGGGGATCGGAGGTAATTTTGAATGAGCGTGAAACATAACAAAGACGGCGGCGGAAACGCGGAAATCAAGAAGGAATTGCAGGAAGTAAAGAAAGAAACACAAGAAGTAAAGACGGCGGGCGAAAGTGCCGCCGCCCTTCTTGCATTGTCGTTCAAGGCACAGATCGCACAGGATCGCGCGGCAAAAACGAACGTCATTTCCGACGCTATGATCCTGCAATCGGCGGAGGTTATCGAATATCCGGAATATGAGGACGCGCACGCCTATAACACCGTGGGCGAAATCATCAAGTATAACGGGAGATATTACGAGATTATCGCCGCGCACACGTCGAACGCCGTTTCTTATCCCGTTGAAACGACCTTCGCTTATTACCGCCTTGTAGAGCTTACACACACACGGGAACGATTGACGATCCGATCCCCTATCCGGAAACGGCGGGGATCGTCGTAAACGTCCAGAACGGGAAATATTACAGCTACAAAGGAAAAGTCTATCTTGCAAAAGCGGATATGCCAAATTGCGTGTATCCGCCAGATACACCTTCCTTGTGGCAATGGGAAGAAGTAACAGGAAGGGAGGCATAACCGATGGAAGAAGGGATTTTAACCGCCCTTTCCGTAATTAGCGCGGTTTGCGCTATTGTGTTCGGCTATGTCGCATTCGTCCGAAATCGGGATCACGACAAAACGAAGGAGGCAAAGAGCGACGCAACAATCCTTACGGAATTAGGATACATCAAAGGCGGTATCGACGACGTGAAAGCGGAACAGCGAGAACAGCGAAAGACAAATACGGATTTCGTAGGAAGGCTTGTTTCGGTTGAAGCGTCGGCAAAACAGGCGCATAAGCGACTTGACCATATCGAACAACAAATTGATAACAAATGAAAAAAAGAGCGGGAACGGTTTATAAATGAGCCGTTTCCGTCTTTGTGTTTAGGAGGTATCCAGAATGAGCAACAGCACGCTGGCGGGCTATACAAGGATCACGAAGAACAGAACAAGCCCGCGAAATCATAAAATCGACACGATCACAATTCATTGCTACGTCGGACAGGTTACAGCGAAGCAGGGTTGCGATTACTTCGCAACTACCGATCGGGAATGTTCCGCGAATTACGTTGTCGGGAAGGATGGTTCGATCGGAAATTCCGTTAAAGAAAAGGATCGTTCGTGGTGCAGTTCAAACGAAGCAAACGACCAAAGAGCCGTTACAATCGAAGTGGCAAGCGACACAAAACACCCTTACGCCGTTACCGATAAGGCATACGCCGCGCTTCTTGATCTTGTAACGGATATTTGCCGTAGAAACGGGATCAAAAAGCTGGTATGGAGTACAAAGAAAAGCGACCGCGTAAACCACAAGAACGGTTGTAATATGACGGTTCACAGGGATTACGCAAATAAGGCTTGCCCCGGCGATTACCTGTATAACAGGCACGGCGCGATCGCGGCGGAGGTAAATAAGAGGCTGGGCGCTTCGACGGCGGAGCCGGAAAAGCCTTCGACCGGATCGGGTACGCTTTACAAGGTGCAGACGGGTGCGTTCAAGCAGAAATCAAACGCACAGGCGCTGGAAAAGAAATTGAAGGCGGCGGGCTTCGATACCTACGTCGTGAATACGGGCGGCTATTACAAAGTACAGGTGGGAGCATTCAGCAAGAAGGCGAACGCCGAAGCAATGCTTGCAAAGGTGAAAGCGGCGGGATATT
>VOFJ01003328.1_pt1 | contig 63349 bp, 57 predicted proteins | sample 5384081 | NCBI WGS metagenome assembly VOFJ01 (sample SAMN12384729, study PRJNA508395) | human gut metagenome | isolation source: healthy gut I | host: Homo sapiens | reverse complement strand
GCCGTGCCGCCGGGGACGGCGACGCTGATTACCGCTGAGGGCAATCTTCGCCCCAGCGAAATGGCAGGGTCAAAATTTAACCATGTGTTTTGCTTCTGCTTCTCGTGGAAGGCAGTGATGCGGCGGGCGGCTTCGCGCATGGCGTCGAGCCATTCGGGGGAAGCGGCTTCGTAGGCGCGGGCGATTTCGTCCTTCGTCACCAGCACGGTTTCAGCGGTCATGGCAACATGGTCGAATTTCGCCGTGTAGTCGAACAAGGCGGCGTCGCCCTCCTGCCGGACGCGCGCGACAATCTCCTTGACGATGCGGGAAACCTCTTCGTTTTGCAGCTGAGAGCGGTTCATAACGCGGCGCTTGAGTTCACCCGCGTCGGATGCGCGCAGAATCGGAATCATGCCTGTCCCTCCTGTTTCACGGCGAGCAGCGCGCCCAGTCCGTCGATAATCTGGCGGATGCGCTCCCGCTTGGTTTTCATGGCGACGCGGTTGACGACTAAGCGCGCCGATACATCGCAGATGTCTTCCAGCACCGTCAAGCCGTTGGCGCGCAGGGTCGAACCGCTCTCCACAATGTCGAGGATTACGTCGCTCAGCCCGATGACGGGGCCAAGTTCCACCGAACCGTGCAGTTCAATAATTTCAATCGTCTGCCCTTTGCTGTCGTAGTAGCTTCGGGCGATATTCGGGTACTTCGTGGCGACGCGGAAGGTCGCGCGGTTGACGCTGCCGCCCTGCTCGCCGGGGTAGCCCGCGATGCACAAGCGGCACTTGCCGAAGCCCAAATCCAGCACCTCGTACAGTTCGCGCCCGGCTTCCAGCAGCGTGTCTTTGCCGACGATGCCTAAATCCGCCACGCCGTGATCCACATACGTCGGCACGTCCGACGGCTTGACGAGGATAAACCGGATGTTTTGCTCCTTGTCCCACAGCACCAGCTGACGACCGGGATTCCGCGGCTCAGAGCAGTCAATGCCCAGCTGCTCCAAGAGGTCGAACGCCTGCTCCGCAAGCCGCCCCTTTGCCAGCGCGAAGGTGATGACCGGCTGCTCCATCAGAACACCGCCTTTCCGTACTGCTCGAAAACGCTGCCGTTCAGGTATACGGCGGCGGATGCTTTCCCGCTGTCGACGCGCTGGTGCAGCTCCTCGGCGGTCAGCCCGTACAGCAGGGCGACTGAAACGCCCTTGTCCCGCAGCTGATGCGCGTAGGCGATGGCAGAGCGCAGTCCGCCCGGCGCGAAGGAGAGGATGACGTCCGGCACGGGCGGCGCGAACGTTTCGCCCTGCCGCTCCAGCGCCATCAGCGTCAGTTTCAGCGAGAGCGCGAACCCCGTCGCGGGCATTGGGCGGCCGAACTGCGCCGGAAGCCCGTCATAGCGCCCGCCGGAGAGAAGCGGCTGCCCAAGCTCCGCTGCCAAGCCGTGGAACACCACGCCGGAGTAGTAATTTGCCTGCTGCGTCAGCCCAAGGTCGATGCTTACGCAGTCCGCACAGCCATAGTCTTGCAGGATGGACAGCACCTGCCGCAGATGCGCAATCGCGCCCAAACACTTCGGCGATTTCGTCAGCTGCTCCGCTTCATCGAGCACCGCCGCGTCGCCGAAAAGCTGCGGCAGACGCATCAGGCGGCGCGATACGTCCGCCTCAATGGACAGGCGGTCGAGGTAGAGCTGCATATCCAGCGCGTTTTTGTGCGCCATCATGTCGCGCACCGCCGCGCACTGCTGTGCCGTCAGTCCGGCTTCCTCCAGGAAACCGCTGACGAACTTCACCTGTCCCAGTTCAATCAAAAAGTCGCGAATCCCGGCGGCGCGCAGGGCTTCCACCGCCAGCGCGATGACCTCCGCGTCCGCCTGTGCGCTGCCTTCGCCCATCAGCTCCACGCCCGCCTGCGTGTCCTCGCACAAAAGCGACAGCGTTTCGGAGTGGAACTTCGCCGCGGACTGCACATAGCATAAACGCAGCGGCAGCGGCGCGTTTTTCAGCCGCCCCGATGCCAGCCGAACCGCCGGAATCGTCGAATCCGGCGGACGGCGAGAATGCGCGCCTGCGGGTCGAACGTCTTCCACACTTGCTCTGGGCGATAGCCGAATGTTTGATCATCCAGCGCGTCATAATACTCCAGAATCGGCGTTTCGATTTCCTGATAGCCGCCGAGGGTGAACAGACGGCGCAGCTTGTCCTCCAAGCGGCGCTTGCCCGCGCATTCGCCGGGGAGGGTATCCTGCATACCGCTGGGAATTTGCAGTCTGCGACGCTCCATTGTGCCGCCTCCTGTCATAATTTTGATGATTTAGCGCGATAAAGTGCTAATGCAATGAATTATACCAGAAATAGCAGATTTGTCAAGGGGTCAAAACGCGATTTCTGCTGATTTCATCATACCAGATTGCGCGGCGCTTCGCAAGGCAAAAACACCGAAAGGACAAAATGAGGCGCGCCGTGGCGCGTTTGCCCTGATGGTGGATGGAAGGGAAGTACCGTGGTGATTTTGCGCTGCTGGTGGCTGGACGTGGCAATTCGTCCCGCGCGCATCCCGTCTAATCCTATATAATAAAGGAAGCGAAATTTCGCGAAAACCGACTGCCGCGCCGCCGTCAGCCGAAATCATCCCGTGAATCGGCTGATTTTGCGCTATTTTCCCGCGCTCGGCTGAAATTTTTCCTTGTATCATCCCCGGAATTGTGATATAATAGCATTTGGCGCGTTCTGTTTGCGCCATAGATTGAAAAGATTGGAACTATCGGAATGCGTTTTGATGACTTGAAACTGATGCCCCTGCTCCTGCAGAATGTGCAGGCGGCAGGCTATGAAACCCCGACCCCGATTCAGCAGGCGACCATCCCACTCGTCCTCGCTGGAAAGGATGTGCTGGGCTGCGCGCAGACCGGCACGGGCAAAACCGCCGCGTTCGCCCTGCCGATTATCCAGCAGCTGGCAAAAAAGCCCACCCGCTTCGGGCAGAGCCGCGCCATCCGCGCCCTCATCCTCACCCCGACCCGCGAACTCGCCCAGCAGATTTATGATAATTTCGTGCTTTATGGCAAAAAGCTGCCCGTCTACCCGACTGTCATCTTCGGCGGCGTAAATCAGCAGGGGCAGGTGAATGCCCTCCACCGCGGCGCGGATGTGGTGATTGCCTGCCCCGGCCGCCTGTGGGACTTGATGAATCAGGGCTTTGTGCATCTGGACAAGGTGGAGACGTTCGTGCTGGACGAGGCCGACCGAATGCTTGACATGGGCTTCATCCACGACGTGCGCCGCATTGCGGAAAAGCTGCCGGAAAAGCGCCAGACGCTGATGTTCTCCGCGACGATGCCGCCGGAGGTCGAAAAGCTGGCGATGGATCTGCTACACGAGCCGGAATCCGTCAAGGTTGACCCCGTTTCCTCCACGGTCAAGAAGATTGACCAATGCCTGTATTACGTCGATAAGGCGAATAAGAAGCATCTGCTGGCGAAAATCCTGCGCGCCCCGGACGTGGAAAACGCGCTCGTTTTCAGCCGCACGAAGCACGGCGCGGACCGCATCGTCCGTGACCTCAAGCGCGAGGGCATTGACGCGGTCGCCATCCACGGCGATAAGAGCCAAAACGCCCGTCAGGCCGCGCTGACCGCCTTCAAGACTGGCGAATGCAAAGTCCTCGTCGCGACGGATATTGCCGCCCGCGGCATCGACATTGCGGGTCTGAGCCACGTCATCAACTACGATATGCCGATGGAGCCGGAAGCGTACGTCCACCGCATCGGGCGCACGGGTCGCGCCGGGCGCGACGGCACCGCGATTTCTTTCTGCTGCATCGACGAGGTGAAGCAGTTAGGGCAGGTGGAGAAGCTCATCGGCAAGCGTCTGCCGCTGAAGGAAAGCGAGTGGCCGATGGAAATCACCACCCCCAGCGAGCCGAAGCCGCGTCAGCCCCGCCCGGCGAAATTGACGATGCAGGGCAACGCCGCGCCGGAACGCAAGGCGAATCGCCCGATGAGCGCCAAGCCCGCCCAATCTGCCAAACCCGCCCCGATTCGCGAGGTGTCCGTGGAGAAGCGCGCCGTGAAATCCGTCCCGCGCGAGATGCAGGTCATCCGCCGCGAGCATCAGCAAAATCCCGTGCCGCGCTTCGGCCCTGCCAGCGGTCAGCGCGCAGCACGCAGCGGTCAGCCCGTCGTCATCGGCAGAGACGGCAAGATGCGCCTCGGCGGCACGCCCATCCGCGTCGAGAGCGCCCCGGCGAACAAGCCCGTCGCCCGCACGAACGCATCCAGCGCGAAGAAAAGCGCCGGACAGCCCGTCCGCCGCGTCAACCGCAGCCGCGGCCGCAATGGCGAACGGTAAGCATTGTCCCCCCGAATCACGCACGATCCGGGGGATTTTTTGGTTCTTCACGGGAAGTTTGGGGGAGCAAACAAAGGCTTCGGCGAAGCACCAAAAAGCTGCACGCGGAAGGAGCATGAAAGCGCGACCAACTCAATCGCGCGGAGGGGTCAAGGGGGGGACTTCGTCCCTTTTCATCTGCCCCTTGCAGGGTCAAGGGACGGCGTCCCTTGTGGGGTTTGGGGCAACGCCCCAACAGTTCCGCGGACGACCAGTATGCCAAACGCGCTCAACAAAGGTGCAGGCAGCGAAGCGTTCCTGCCAGTAACTCTGCGCTCCCGCAGGAGCGCCTCCAAGCTGCTCTTCCCCCAAGATTCCGTGAAAAAACGTTTTTTCTGCCTGCAAGCTGCAGATTCCCCGCAAAATCGCTAAATCCATCAGAATTTTTTCCGAAACCCTCTTGACAAACTGCCTGTCATTTGGTATACTAATAAAGCTGAATCGTTTCAGCCGTGCCAACATGGCTCAGTCGGTAGAGCAGCGGTTTCGTAAACCGCAGGTCGAGGGTTCGAGTCCCTCTGTTGGCTCGCTTTTCGAGGTGTAGCGCAGTTTGGTAGCGCGTTTGGTTCGGGACCAAAAGGCCGCGGGTTCGAATCCCGCCACTTCGACACCAAAAACGAAGCGACTTGCAATAAAGCAAGCCGCTTTTTTTGTGCGTTTTTCGCAAACATGCACAGGTATGGGACAGGTTGTGGATAGCATGGGTAGAGGAAAATTGGGTAGAGAAGGGGTGAACGGTTTACTGCGCGTCGGGTGAGGGCGCAAAGCCGTCATTTTCAAGGGGTTCAGGCGTTTCGGGCTGCGCGGACGCAGCGTCAAGGAAGGCCAGACGCGGGCGGCATCGTCGTCGCGGCGGCGAAGCGCGTGAGCGTAGACGCGGAGAGTCGTGCTGGCATCCTCATGCCCCATGCGGCTGGCAACAGCTACCGCGTCGATGCCGTTGGCAAGCAGCGTGCTGGCGTGCGTGTGCCGCAGGTCGTGAAAGCGTACACCTTCAAAGCCGTGCGCATCCGCAAAGTGGCGAAACCATCGGCTGGGCGTGTCATGATGCAGCTGCGCGCCATTCCATGCATGGACAATCCAGCCTTCGCCGACCCAGAGATGCGGGGCGGCGCGCTTGCAATCCTCCTGATAGGCGCGGGTCTGATCGAGCACCGCCATCATGCCGACCGGCAGCGCGATGATTCGCTCCCCAGCTTCGCATTTCGGCGGGCCTTCAAAGTTGCCGGTCTGCGGAGTGTACTTCAAGGCGTGGCTGATGTCGATGGTGCCGCGCTTCCAGTCCACGTCGCTGAGCCGCAGGGCACCGACTTCACCAAGCGACATTTCAATCCACACTCCCCGCACGGGGAGCGATGATGTACGAATTCATTTATGGCAATCCCGCACAAAGAAAGAACAGCAAAAAGGTCGGGAAAGGGGTATAATAAAGAGGTGAAGAAGCAATTGACGATGAGCCTGATCAGCGACAAGTTGGGGCAGGCAACACTGTCTTTGATGGTGAGAGCAAGATAAAAGACGTGTTTGCCGATGTGATCATTCAGAAGTTTTTACGAGACAGAGAGAAAAAACATCTTCACAAACGTGAAGCGATCTTGTATAATGAACATAGCGTTCCGCAAAATCAGGGTTTGTCTGGATTGCGCGGTGAAACATACAGAAGCCCCGGAATCGTCAGCGGGTGACAAATGCTGAAGAACTGAGCTTGTTCGCCGGCATTGTGAAGCACATGCATAGAAGAAAGGAGAGCCAGCCCTGGAGCTGTTTTCCACGAATAAACTGTTCAAAGAGGAAAAATACGAGGAAATTCTTGCCCTTTGGCAGAACGATGAGTCCAGAAACAGGATGACTGACTGGGATAAATGGTACGTCCTCCTCAGCCTCAACAAGCAGAAACGGTATCAGGAGACGCTGGATGCATACAAGCTGCTGCGAGCGAAAAGGGACGAGTCGACAGAAACCGAACTATGGCAGCGCATCGAGGATACTGTGTGCAGGGCGCTGTACTATGCCCATATCAAAACCTTTGACTTCCGGCAGGGGGACAGCAGCAAACTGTTCAAACAGGTGGATTATATCCTTGCTCATTCCTCAGACAGCCCTTATTCCGTGAAGGGGAAAGCCGCCCTGTTTGTCGTGGATGCGGCAGAAGAAGGAAAACTGGCTGTCGAAAATGCGAGTGAACTGATTATCCGATATCTGGACGCGGTGAACCCTTCCACGCTGGGCAGAGAAGAGTTTGAGTACATAGATCAGCAGGGAAACCGACGTGCCAAGGCTCCGGAGCGGGAAATCTGGTATGCCGCCCGAGCCAAAGCATTACTGAAACTGCAGCGCTATGAGGAGTGCATGGCCTGCTGTGATGAGGCCTTGCGGGAGCTCAGGGGATTCCACTACAGCAATGATAGCTGGCTTCGATACCGCAAAGCAAAATGCCTGCTGGCGCTTGGAAAACCAGACGATGCGAAGCGGTGCATCAGCGAGGCGCAGGCGCGAGGAGCGCATCACTGGTGCCTGTCTCAGGTGCTGTTTGAAATTGAACGAAATGGCGGAGAGCATCAAGCGGCACTGGCTTTGGGTGCCGAATGCGCCCTTGCGGATCCAAGCCATGAAATGCGGGTCAGCTTTTATGAGGAGTTCGCGGATTATCTTGAGCAGTCGGGCCTCACCCATGAGGCGGCGCTCCACCGGCGGCTGGTCATTCTGATCCGTCAGGAAAACAACTGGGGTCTGAAGCAAAAGCATCTCGGCTGGACGAATCTTGATGATGTGAGTGCGATGGATAAAGCGGAGATCCTAAAAACGCTGAAGCCGCTCTGGAAGGAATGGCGGTCGGCGGCGAAAAGCTATCTTACCGGTGTGGTGATTAGAGTCCTTCCCGAGGGCGGCTCGGGCTTTATCCGGGACGAGCAGGGCGGACAATATTATTTCAACGCCAAAGATTACACGCACGGGAAACAAAAACCCATTGTTGACCAGCGCGTTCGCTTCACGCTGGTGGATAAGCTTGACCGGAAGAAGAATGAAGTCAAAAAGAACGCTGTGGATATCAGTATAATATAAGCATGGATGTGGTTCGTGATGTCGAGAAAATGTTCGGATCAGTTCTATTATGCCGTTCGAATCGGCAGGAAACCGGGTATTTACCGGGGTTGGTACGGCGAATACGGCGCTAAAAAACAAATTACAGGCATACGGAATTACGATTATTCGACCGGTTATCTGAAAACGTCCAGTTGGGAAGATGCCGACGCTTATATGCGGGCACATGAGCTGTTTCGCGTGGACTTTGATTTTACCATCAAAAAAGCGATTTCCTTCAACGAAGATATGTCAGTGGTCTATGGAGAGGCACACGTTGCCGCGAAGGAGACGCCAGCGCAGCCGCCTGCAGCGCCAGCGACGGAAAACGCCTTTTTTTCTCCATCTGCTCCCTCTGTGCCCTATCATCGGGACGAGAAACTGGAATCATTCCTTCATGCGTATTACCCGGACAGGCGCTTTACCGACGATCAGAAAGCGGCCATTCAGGCGCTTTCAGGGGCGCATCTGCTCTATGCCATTCCCGGCAGCGGCAAGACAGCCGTTCTGACCGCGCGTGCCGGCTGGATGATTCACTGCGGGATTCCTGCGGAAAACATCCTGATCATGACCTTTGGCAAGAAAGCTGCCGAACACATGGCGGATGTGTTTCGGGAGCGATTCCCGTCCTTTTCGGTGCCGTTCTTTTGCACCATCCACAGTTTTAGCTATCGGATAATCCGGCAGGCGGAGGCAGAGGGTCTGATCAAGAAGTATAGGCTGATTGTCGACGAGGAAGATGACCCGGTGCCTGAGGCGATGGACGGTGAGACTGCCAACGCGTGGATCGTGGATGAATCCCCGGATGAAGTGCCTTCCGGCAGAACAAAGCGGGAGGACAAGAAAAAGGGAAACCGGTACGCAAATCCGCGCAGTCCAATCTACCTGCTTGAAAAAGATTCTGACGAAGCTTGAATACTGCAAAAAACAGTCCGAAGCCCGGACTTTCGCCGAGCAGGCAGCTACTGTCATCGGCTGCCTGAAGAACCGGATGATGACGGATGAGAAAATCTTGCGGCCTTTACCTATAAACATGGGAGCGGACAAGCGGGTCAGCATTTGGCCGGTATACGAAGCTTATCAAAAGGAACTGACGGAACATCAGCCGCCCGAGATGGATTTTGACGATATGCTGATTCACGCGCTGGAAGTGCTGGATAATCCCAACATGCAGGCTTTCTGGCAGCGGAAGTATCCGTATGTCTGCGTGGACGAGGCACAGGACACCTCTCTGCTTCAGCACGCGATTGTTCAAAAGCTTCACCGGACTGGGGACAGCCTGTTCATGGTGGGAGACGACGACCAGAGCATTTACGCTTTCCGAGGCGCGATGCCGAAAGCCATGCTGACCTTTGATCGGCGCTATGAGGATGCCGCTGTCCACCGGATGGGTGTGAATTTCCGCAGTGATCAGCAAATCGTTCTTTCCGGCGATGGCTTGATCCAGCGCAATAAGGCGCGTGCAAAAAAACAATGGAAGCATTCTCGAAACAGCCTGGAGAGATTCGAATCATCGACATCTCCGCGGCGATGCAATGGGGCAGTTCCTCTTGGATCAGGCACGCCGGTTCTGCAAGAAACAAGAAGGGGGGGAGAATCCGGAGAGCCTTGCCATCCTGTACCGAAACAACGTTTCCGCCTTACTGCCACTGGCTTACTTTTTCAAAAACGACGTTCCCTTCGTCGGCAATAAGGTGTTCGATGTTTTGACCCTTCTGTACAGCCGGACTGCCATCAATATTTTGGCGTTTCTCTGCTTTGTTCTGGAGCCAGACAGCTTCCAAGCGTACAGCAGCGCATATCCAGTATGGAACCACTATCACGGGCTGTTTCTGAACAGAGAAACCGCAGTCGAGAATCTGCGAAAACAGATGGGTGAAGAAAATTCGGGCGGGCCCATCCTCCCTAAGCTTCAGGCTCTCCTTCGCTCTTTGGGCGAGATGGATAAGGCACGGCACATCGGGGGGAAATATGGACAATTCTTCAAAGAATCCAAGCGGAGGACAAACCGGATTTTGCCATCATGGCAATGTTGAAGGAGTTGGAATACAACAAAAACGGCTCCATGAAGCAGAAAAACGTGCAGCTTCTTGTCATGGCGCTGATTCGGATTGCGTCCTTGTACGACAGCATATTATCTTTTGTGGAAGCGATGCTTGCCTTGCGGACAAAGCGAAAATGGGACGAGCATAACGCAGACAAGCACCCTGTTGTTACGCTGTCTACCATGCATTCCGCCAAGGGACAGGAATACGACCATGTGATTATTATCGACGCTGTGGAAGACCTGATGCCGGGAGATCCCAGCAAACCGCTGCCTTTCTGGCATGCCTCCTGGCAAGATCATGTGGAAGAAGAACGCAGACTTTTCTATGTGGCAGCCACTCGTGCCCGGCATGATCTGCGAATCGTGGTAAATGGATTGAACAGCAGCAGCCCAAAGGCACCCAGCCCCTTCATTCATGAGATGCTGCGGGACAACCCGAATATCCCAGTGGAAAAACTGGCTGCGGATGACGCGCTTGAGGAGCAGAATCGAGGAAGCAATGGGCATTCCGTACGTTGCCGTTCGGAGAGGAAAAAAACGCCAGGTATCCACAGGGAATATGAGAAGGCGGGCGTCGAAGGGTATTCCTGCCCTGTATACCGCAGATGCACGACATGGCGGAAAGCGAACCGGTTTCTGAACAAAGCGGTGTCATGCCCGGTTCCGGAAACAGAGACAGCGCCGGATCTGCCGCTGCCTGTGGAAAAGGCACTGCTGCGGCTGTTTTCTGTACAGCAGCTCAAAGAGCTGGATGCAAACAGGTTGAAAAAAATCCGCCAAAAAACAGGCTACCTGTTCTCCAAAGAGGCGATTGCGGCGAAAGCAGTGGACTATGCTGCCTGTGCGCCAGAGTATGCACTGATATATCTCCCGGTGAATCTGCACAAAGTATGGCAGCCACTGATAGAACTCCTGCGCGACGAGATGCTTCCTTTGTTGGATGAATTCAAATACCCCGATGGTGCGCATCCTATCCGGATTCTTGAGATGGGTGCCGGCCCGGGTACAGCCACCATAGGTCTGCTATCTTTCTATGCGAAGATCGCAGAAGCAAACCCGTCACTGGAGATCCATCTGGAATACCTGCCGGTAGAGTACGAACGGGCATTCCGACCGATTTTTGAAGCGCTGACCGCCGCAATGCTTTCCACACTGCCTGCCAATCTCCATATATGCATGAAACCGATGCAGATCAGCGATGCTTTTGCATTCCTCCATACTTGCCAGGCGGACAGCTTTGATCTCATCCTGGAGAGCAATATGCTCAACCATAACGAACATGTGGAGAGCAGACTTTTGAACGGGCTGCTCCATGACATGAACCGCACGCTGGTATACAGCAGTAAAGTCATCGCAATCGAGCCTGCGGATAAGGAAACGGCTGATTTTCTTGACCAGTTGGCCGGTCTGGCTGAAAAAAGTTGTGGATTTGGCGTGATGGAGCCCAAGAGCGAGAGCGCCGCGTGCGACGTATCCGGCATTAGACTTTATCAGGAAGCGGTCGCCTGTGGGCTTCGCCATCCCCTGGACAAGGATAGGCATTGGTTCCGCTATACTGTTCTGACCAAGAAGCAGGAGGTATCCCCATGATCCTCAGCGTAAGCCGCCGCACCGATATTCCGGCTTTCTATATGCCCTGGTTCATGAATCGGCTGCGAGAAGGCTATGTCATGGTGCGCAACCCTATGAATTACCATCAGGTAAGCCGCGTGTCTCTGTCACCGGAGGTCATCGACTGCATGGTGTTCTGGACAAAGAACGCCATGCCCCCTGACGCCGCATCTCGGGGAGATTGCATTGCAGTATCCATTCTACATTCAATATACCCTGAATCCATATGGCAGGGATCTGGAACCGGGGCTGCCGCCGCTGGCACAGCGGCTGGCGAGTGCCTGCGCCATCGCGGAACAGTTCGGCTCAAAGCATGTGGTGTGGCGGTACGATCCCATTATGCTGACGAAGCAATATACAGCGGAATGGCACGCATCGAACAGTTCGCCGCCATGGCAGATGCCCTGAAAGGCTCCGCCCATGACTGCGTGTTCAGCTTCGTCGATCTGTATGACAAGGTGCAGGACAATCTCCGGAGACTGGGCGTCCGGATTTGCTCGGACGGGGAGATGGATCGGATTGCGGCCGCTTTCGCTGACATCGCGCGCGAGAATGGCTTCCGGCTGCGCACCTGTGCGGAGAAGGTGGATCTGCAGCGGTATGGCATCGCCCACGGCTGCTGCGTGGACGGGGATTTGATCGCGGAACTGACCGGCTGGACGATGGCAGCGAAGAAGGACCCGAACCAGCGCCCGGAATGCGGCTGCCTGGAGAGCATTGACATCGGCCAGTACAACACCTGCCGGCATGGATGCCGCTACTGCTATGCCACCTTCAATGCAAAGACCGTCGAAACCCTTTCTGCTCGGCACGACCCGGCTTCTCCTTTCCTGATCGGTCAGGCTGAGCCGGGCGACAAAGTCACCGAACGAAAAATGAAATCATTAAAAAAGGCGCCATCCGGACAGATCAGCTTCTTCTGATTGTCAGAAGGGTGTCCTCCGTTGGATTTGCGGGAATGGACAGTCTGCTGTCACAACTGACAGCAGAAAATGCGAAAGAAACCGTAATATCAGGGAAAAACGCACCATAGAGATGCTTAATGCGGCCTCAAAGCCGCTCGTCGCGCACCGCATTCAGCAGGCGCTGAGTGCCCTTCTATACCAAGGATTTTGCGCCCTATGGCTGCTATGGCAGTCACGGGGCGTTTTTGTATGCAGTCACGTGCTGGGAAGGGGATGGCACTCGTTCGGGTGATTTTTTCTGACATTGCCGATGCTTTTGCGGACGTAACACCATTGTAGTTCAAGCGACGAGGGCATTCTCCACAAAATTCGACACTTCACCTTGCCGAATGTCTGTAAGTGTGGTAAAATACAAACGACGTAACGAATTATGCCATTTCAGGAGACATTATCCACAAGGGGGGCGCACCATGATTATCAAGTGCAAGATGTGCGGCTGGGACATTGTCTTTGAGCCGCCCCGCGATAAGGGGTGACCCCTGAACGGTTCATCCGCCCAATTTAATCATCCATTGCATTTTCATCCAGTCAGGAGCGCATCCTCCTGCCATTCCCCGTCCCTCAATTGTATACAACCAAGCAAGCCCGCCGACCACCTGTACAAATCACAGGCAGCCGACGGGCTTGCTTTCTTGCTTTATACTATTTCCGGATTCACCTGCGCCATCTGCTTGGCGCCTTTTCATCCGGAAATAATATTATTTCGCTTGATACACCATTTCCGCCTGCTTCTGCGCAATCAGGCACAGCTCCGCCGCCTTGAAGGCGTGCGCCTGCGTCATCGCGTTTTCCGTGCGGTTCAGGCTGTCCAGAATCAAATCACCGAAGAACGGGTAGCCCGTCAAACCGGTCGCGTTGATGTACTGCTCGCCTTGGTCGTTGACGAGGAACACATGGTTGCCGCCGTCGCGCTCCGTACCGACATCCACATACTTGCGGATTTCAATGTACCCCTTCGTGCCGATGATGATGGTGCGCCCGTCGCCCCACGTCCGCAGGCCGTCCGGCGTGAACCAGTCCACGCGGAAGTAGAACGTCGTGCCGTTTGCACCGTTGATGGCGCAGTCGCCGAAGTCATCCAGCTCCGGGTACTGCGGATGCGCGTAGTTGGCAATGCGGCTGCGGGAGACTGTGCCGTCCTCCTCGCCCGCATAGAACAGGTACTGCTCGATTTGGTGACTGCCGATATCGCAGAGGATGCCGCCGTACTTCTCCTTTTCAAAGAACCACTGCGGCCGCCCTGCCGCGCCCAGCCGATGCGGCCCGAAGCCCTCCACATGGATGACCTTGCCGATAGCGCCCTGCTCAATCAGGTTGCCCGCCAGCACCGCGCCTTCCACATGCAGCCGTTCGCCGTAATAGACCATGTACTTCTTGCCCGTCTGCGCCACCATCTTCTTGGCGCTGTCCAGCTGCTCCAAGGTGGTGAAGGGCGCTTTGTCGGTGAAGTAGTCCTTGCCCGCCTGCATGGCGCGCAAGCCCAGCGCACAGCGCTCGTTTGTAATCGCCGCGCCGCAGACCATGTTCGTTTCTTTGTCGTTAAGCAGTTCTTCCTCGCTCCGGGCGACTTTCACCTGCGGGTACGCCTTTACGAACGCTTCCACCTTCTTCGGGTCGGGGTCGTAGACGTACTTCAGCGTGCCGCCCGCCTCCAACAGGCCGTTCGTCATGCCGTAGATGTGCCCGTGGTCAAGGTGTGCGGCGGAAAAGATAAATTCTCCCGGCTTCACGACGGGCTGCGCCTTGCCTTTGGGCGCATAATTCATGCCGTCTGATACTTTCATCGTGATGACCTCCCATTATTTCTGCTGATAATCGCTGCCGAGCGTAATCGTGCCGTCAAGCGACGCGGCAGACGTGGTTTTCTCGTAGAAATGCGGCACGGCGCGCATCATGCCTTCCACCGTGTAGAACGGATCGTCCTTTTGCAGCGGCAGCGTGACTGTCTGCTTCGTCGCGCCTGATTTATAGACGGCTGTAATCAGCTCAATCGTCCGGCGGCCATCCTCGCCGCCAATTGCGGGCAGGGTGTCGTTCTCCAGCGCGGAGAGGACGTTTTCCAATTCGCCCGCGTGCCCCTCGTAGGGAAGCTGCGGCTGCGCATCCACAAAATCGCGGATTTTCTGCTCCAATTCGGTGTTTTCAATCGGGAAGCCGTTCGGTTTGGAGATGGACGCGTACACGCTGAACGGCGCGGCGACTTTCGCCTTTTCGCATTGGAAGACCAGCTCCTGCTCTTCGCCGTGATGCACGACGGAGGCCGTCAGCTGCGCCAGCGCGCCCGGATATTGCAGCACGGACAGCGACAAATCCTCCACCTCGGCGTTGTCGTGCGCGACGTTCGCCATCACGCTCGTCACGGCCTGCGGAAGACCCATCATCCAGCACAGCATGTCAATATGGTGGTGGACGGCGTGGTTCAGCGTGCAGCCGCCGCCCTCCTTCTCCCATGTGCCGCGCCACCACAGGTCGTAGTAGCAGTGCCCGCGCCACCAGGCCGATGTGACGGATGCGCACAGCACTTTGCCCGCAAGTCCGCTGTCCAGCAGTTTCTTCAGGTTGCTGATGGGCTGGCGGAAGCGGTTCTGGGCGATAATCGCGAGTTTCTTGCCGCTTTCATCGCGGGCGCGGAGCATTTCGTCGCACTCTTCCAGCGATGCCGCCATCGGCTTTTCGCAGACGACGTTCTTGCCCGAACGCAGGCTGTTGATGGAAATGCTGGCGTGGACGTACGGCGGCGTGCAGACATCCACCAAGTCAATATCCTTGCGTGAAAGGATTTTCTGGTGGTCGTCGTAGACCTCCGCTTCGGTCAGGTGATAATCCTCCTTCATCTTCTGCGCCTTTTCCGGCACAATATCCACCAGCGCCACAATCTGGCAGCGCTCCGGGAAGCGCAGGTAGGCCTCCACATGGGCGTGGGAAATGTTGCCCGTACCCACGATGGCAATCCGAATCATGGCATTCGCTCCTTCCTCAATACTCAACGCTGCGTGATGCGTTATCTGCATGATAGCACATTGACATCAAGATTTCTATGCGAATCCTGTTTTCGATTCGGCGGATTTGGCAGATTGTCGTCCTAATCAGACAAAACAGCAGTTAGTGTCCGCCGCTGCGCTGCTTGCGGTAGGCGTTCGGAGCCATGCCCGTCATCCGCCGGGAAGCTGCGCAGAAAGCCGGAATAATCGCCGAATCCGCTGCGGTCGGCTACTTCACTCAGGCTCATGTCCGTCAGCAGATTCTCCTTCGCCAGCTGCACGCGGCGGTAGAGAATGTATTCGTAGACGCTGCGCCCGGCGTAGCTTGTAAACTCGTGCGAAAGGTACGATACGCTGATGGCGAAGCGGCGCGCAATGTCTTCCAATTTTAGCGGTTCGGTGAAGTGGTCGTTGATGTATTGCAGCACATCGAAAATCACATCGTTGACAACGCTTGGCTGAATAGGAGCAGTTGTTCCCTGCACGGCTTGGCAGACCATGACCATGAAGTCGATGATGCGCCCGTAATTGCGGAACTGCACCATCTCGTTCGGCATGTCCTGCTGCGCGGAGATGTCTATCAGCAGCTGTTTGCACGCCAGCGCATCCGCCTGCGGCAGTTCATAGTAGAATTTTCCGGACTGCAGGAGGCTGTCGAAGTAACGCTGGATGTCAATCTGCCCGAAGCCAAGCTTTCGCAGCGTTTCCGGGCGCAGATACAGGAAGCCGCGCTCGTAGTTCTGCAGCGAACTGCCGCCCACCAGCCCGTGCATCCGAAACGGCGGCATGATAATCAGCTGATTGTTTTGCAGCGGAAACACGCTGCCGTCCACATAGTAGACCTTGCCGCCCTGATAGTGGATGTAAAATTCGTAGAAATCGTGGCAATGCAGCCTGCCGACGGTGTGGTGTTCCGCTATGGCGCATAGCATGCTTCGTACTCCGCGTCTTCGCGTCCCATCGCGTTGTAGCCGTTGATGGTCTCCGTAAATCTCATCGTTTCAGCTCCTTTCTGGGTTCAGGTGCTTTGATTATACAGCAGGATTCACATATTTTCAAGCAGGATTTACATTGATTGTGCAACTTGCGTCGGCTATAGTCAAATTAACGATACGGAAACGGAGCGTGACGTTCCCGTAACAGGCTGCCTCGTGCAGCGTCTCCCGTGGTTTCCCGTTGGCAGTGCCAGTCAGATGTTGGCTGATGCTGCTGGGAAAAACAGCGGGTTCTTTGCATGAATTCTATTTTGCATCCCGCAAAAGAGAGTTGTTTTTGTACCCCTTACGGAAACCATAATTCATCAGAATGGAGGTTTTTGCTTATGATGAGAAATTCCGCGAAAACCGCTGCATCGGTGCCTCCGCGCCGCAAGCGCGGGAAGCATTGGCTTCAGCGCGACTGGCGGCTGTACCTGATGCTGCTGATTCCAATTGTCTGGTACATTCTGTTCTGCTACAAGCCGATGGCGGGGCTTCAAATTGCTTTCAGAAGTACAACATGTTCAATCCCGCCAAGAGCAAGTGGATTTGGCTGGACAACTTCAAGTTCGTTTTCGGCATGAGCGACTTTGGCATCGCGCTGAAGAACACACTGATTCTCAACGGGCTGGACTTGCTCTTCGGCTTCCCCGTCCCGATTATCCTCGCCATCCTGCTCAACGAAATGCGAACGCCCATGCTCAAAGAAGTTTTCGCAGACGATGCTGTACCTGCCGCATTTCCTCTCGTGGGTCATCATCGGCGGCATGGTGCTGCAGATTTTTGCGCCGACGTCGGGCGTCATCAACTCCACGCTTCTGCGCTGGGGCTGGATTTCCGAGAACATTCCTTTCCTGACGGATGGCCCGACGTGGACGTTCACCTATGTGCTGGTCGGCGTGTGGCAGTCGATGGGCTGGGGCACGATTCTCTACCTTGCGGCGATTACCGGCCTGGACATGAACCTCTTTGAAGCGGCGCGCATTGACGGCGCGAACAAGCTCCAGCAGATTTGGCATGTCACCCTGCCCGGCATCCGTTCCACCATCGTCGTTCTGCTGATTATGAACATCGGGCGCATGATGTCCATCGGCTTTGACCGCCCGTTTATCATCGGCAATACCAAGGTCAAGGACTACTGCGACGTCATTTCCACCTTCGTTTACCGCGCCGGCATTACCAACAGCCAGTTCGCCCGCGCAACCGCCATTGGTCTGTTCCAGTCCATCGTGGGCTTGGTGCTGATTACGGGCGCAAACACCGTTTCCCGCCTGTTCGACGAACAGAGTATTTGGTAAGAGGGGAGGATTTGTCATGACTGCGATTTCCACACAGGCGCATATTTGCCCTGAGAAGAAGAAGAAACTCGGTGTAGGGCAGATTATCCTCATCATCGTGATGATGCTCTTCGTGCTGATCTGCACGCTGCCGTTCATCAACGTGCATTGCCATGTCAATGTCCTCCAAGTCTGCGATTCTGCGCGGTGCAGTGTCGTTCTGGCCGGTGGAATTCAACGTCGATGCCTACAAGCTCATCGTCAGCGACAATTCGATGTGGCACAGCCTGCTCTACACCATCGAACTGACGGTAATCTACACCGTGCTGGCGATGGTAATGACGATTCTGGTGGCGTTTCCGCTGTCCATGCGTCGCCTCAAGGGGCAGCGCGTCATCATGTTCTTCATCGTCTTTACCATGTACTTCTCCGGCGGCACGATTCCGATTTACCTGAACGTGAAGGAATTCGGAATGCTTGACAGCATGTGGTCGCTGATTATTCCGGGGCTGATTTCCACGTTCAACGTCATCATCCTGAAGAATTTCTTTTCTTCCCTGCCGTATGAGCTGGTGGAGGCGGCGTCGATTGACGGTGCGACGGATTTCCAAGTCCTCACCCGCATCTTCCTGCCGCTGAGCTTCTCCTCGCTGGCGACGCTTTCCCTGTTTTACGCAGTCGGCAAATGGAACAGCTTCAACGATGCGCTGTACTACATCACCTCGCGTGAACTGCAGCCCTTGCAGCTCAAGCTGTACAACCTCATCAAGGGCAGCCAGTCGGTAGAAGTCGCCGTCGCGGAGGGGGCAGCTCGAATGACCTGAGCACCAACGTGTCAGAATCCATTCAGTCCGCAACCATCATTTTCGCGACGCTCCCCATCCTGATTGTGTACCCGTTTGTGCAGCGCTACTTCGTGGCGGGTGTTACGATGGGCGCAGTCAAGGGCTAATACTAATTCTCATCTAAACCATGACATTCGCACAGCATCTTTTTCGCCCCGGCTTTGCTTCGTTCCGCTCGCGCGTACCTCCAGTACGCCTCGCTTCACTCAGCTTTGCCGGAACGAAAAATCTGCTATGCTCGATGCCATGTTTTAGAATCGAATTAGTATCATCATCCCACATTCCCATTGGAACGGGCGGCAAAAGCCGTTCAAGATAGAAAGGAGTACCCCTATGAAAAAAAAGTTTCTGGCTCTGGTTTGCACGCTGTGCCTGCTGCTGACGGCGCTTCCGCTGACGGCACTGGCGGCGGATGACGATTGGGTAACGCTCAACGTCGAAATGTATGACCGCTCCATCGCAGGCTTCAACGTGGAGGACTGCTGGCAGCTGCACTACATTCAGGAGAACTTTGGTAATCCGAACCACATCAAGGTTAACTGGATTCCCGTTTCCCGCTGGGAGGAAGGCACGATTCTTTCCACCCGTCTGGCGGGCGGAACGGCTCCGGACATCTGCATGACCTACGGCACGGATTTGGTGCAGCAGTACATCGACATGGGCGGCATCCTGCCGCTGGATGACCTGCTGGCCGAATACGGTCAGGAACTGAAGGCATTCCTCGGCGACGAGGTGCTGCAGTACGGTCAGTATGACGTGGGCGCCGGCAAAGAGCAGTATTACCTGCCCGCGCGCCGCATCATCGTCGCGACGCAGAGCATGTTCATCCGCAAGGACTGGCTGGAAAAGCTGGGCATGGAAGTTCCCACGAACGTGGAAGAGCTGTATGCCTACCTGAAGGCGGCGAAGGAGCAGAAGCTGGGCGGCGACAAGACCGTGCCGTATTCCTCCGACCTGTACGCGGCTGACCCCTTCTACGGCTGGATTTACCAGATGGATGCCTTCCTTGATTACAGCAAGATTACCGAGGAAGACTGGGTGGCGAACCACAAGTTCCACTACATGCTGCCTGGCGCGAAGGAAGCGCTGCGCTGGATGAACAAGTTCTTCAATGAGGGTCTGGTTTCCGATTACTTCGGCATTGAGAACACCAAGCAGACCGACAGCGACCGCGTGAACGGCTATGACGGCTTCTGGGTCGGCAACTGGGACGTCGCGTGGCGCATGGAAAAGTCCTACGCGCAGGATTTGGCGAAGAACGTTCCCGGCGCGAGCTGGATTGCCTGCGACCCCTTCAAGCCCGAAAGCGGCACGACCCCGCATGAATCCTACACCGCCGCTGGTCAGGCGATTTTCATCCCCGCTTCTGTGGATGAAAAGGTTGCGGTCGCCGCGATTAAGTACCTGAACTGGATGTGCAAGCCGGAATCGCTGTATGCGCTGCAGAACGGCGAAAAGGGCTACAACTACACCACCGTCAACGAAAACAACATTCCGACCGACCTGAAGAACATCAACGATACCGACGACGCGCACAAGATGCACGCGACCGACGTCGCGCCGATTTGCAACGGCTTACTACTACGGCTCTGACGAGCTGAACTACGCCGCGACCGCCATGGACTTCCACGGCTACGAAGATGTTGTGGCGGACAGCCTTATGATTTCCAATAACGGCGCTTACGAACCTATCAGCTTCACCCGCACCATCCAGTCCCGCATTGACTATGGCACGACCATCATCTCCAAGGAAGCGGAACTGCTGGTTCAGGTTGTGACCTGCAAGCCGGAAGATTTCGACGCAACGTGGGATAAGTACACCAACGAAATCCTTTCCGCCGGCGGTCAGCAGATTATCGACGAGCAGCGTCAGGCATACAAGGATGGCGCATACCGCGGCTTCTATCCGATGGCGCAGAAGTAATAAGCGCACGCAAACTTCACAAAAAGGGGCTGCGTCTTGGACGCAGTCCTTTTTTTCGGAATAACCCTCCTGATATTTCTGTTTTTTCCTGATTGAAATTGACAAAGAGTCTGCTTGGCTCTATGATGGGAGTGTTTCGGTATGCTTCGACTTGGAATCATCGGTGCGGGCGGCATTGCCAGCCTGCATACCCACAACATCCTGAGCGGCAAATGCCCGGAAGTGCAGCTGACCGCCATGGCAGACCGCAAGGAAAGCCGCCGAGAGTGGATTCGCGCAACCGTGCCGGACGCTGCGGTTTTCTGCGAGGGCAGCGATTTGATTGCGTCCGATGCCTGCGACGCAGTGCTGATTGCAACGCCGCACTATCAGCATCCGACGCTGGCGATTGAGGCGTTCCGCCATGGAAAGCATGTCCTGTGCGAAAAGCCGGCGGGCGTGTACACCTTGCAGGTGCGGGACATGATCGCGGAGGCGGATAAGCATCCCGAACTGACCTTCGGCATGATGTTCAACCAGCGCACGAACTGCGTCTACCGCAAGGCGAAGGCGCTGATTGACAGCGGCGCACTGGGTGAAATCAAGCGCATGATCTGGGTTGTGACGGACTGGTATCGCACGCAAAGCTACTACGATGCCGGGGCGTGGCGCGCAACGTGGGATGGCGAGGGCGGCGGTGTGCTGCTCAATCAATGCCCGCATCAGCTGGATTTGCTGCAATGGCTCTGTGGGCTGCCCGTGCGGGTGCGCGCCGCCTGCCATGAGGGGAAATGGCACGACATCGAGGTGGAGGACGACGTGACCGCTTATCTGGAATTTGCAAACGGCGCAACGGGCACGTTCATTGCATCCACGGGGGACGCGCTGGGCGAAAATCGGCTGGAAATCATCGGAACGCGCGCGCGGATTCGCATCGAGAACGACCAATTGACGCTGGATACGCTCAGCGTGGATGAGCGCGACTGGTGCCCCGTGTGCAAAGAGCCGTTCGGCGTGCCGGATATTCAGCACGAAATCGTGCAGACGGACGGCGAAAATCCGCAGCACGCGGGCGTGTTGAACGCCTTCGCAGCGCACATCCTGCACGGTACGCCGCTTGTTGCCGACGGGCGCGAGGGTATCCGCGGGCTGATGCTGTCCAACGCCATGCACCTTTCTTCGTGGACGAATCAGACCGTTTCGCTGCCTATTGACGAAGAATTGTTCTTGAAGCTGCTGAATGAAAAACGCAGGACATCCCGCCACAAGGACGAAGTGGATGCTGCCATCGACGTTTCCGGCAGCTTTGGAAGCACGAGAAAGTAACCTATTCCAAGGAGGAAATCAGCGTGGAGAAGATTCGCCTCGGTATTATCGGCATTGGCAACATGGGCTCGGAGCACTGCCGGCTCATCCTGTCCGGGCAAACGCCGGAAATTGCGCTGACCTGCGTTGCTGATCCGCGCCAAGACCGCCGTGACTGGGCGCAGCAGACGCTCCCCGCCGGAACGGGCATCTATGCCGACGGCATGTCGCTCATCCGCGCCCATGCGTGCGACGCCGTGCTGATTGCCACGCCGCACGAGCTGCATCCGCCGCTTGCGGAGGCGGCGCTTCGGGCAGGGCTGCACGTCCTGAGCGAGAAGCCCGCGGGTGTTTACACGGCGCAGCTGCACCCGGTTATCGCCGCTGCACAGGAGACGGGCAGGACGTATGCGCTCATGTTCAACCAGCGCACGAACTGCGTCTACCGCCGCCTGAAAGCGCTGCTGGATTCCGGCGAGTTAGGCGCGCTGAAGCGTGTGACGTGGGTGGTGACGGACTGGTATCGTTCACAGGCGTATTACGATTCCGGGTCTTGGCGCGCAACGTGGACGGGCGAGGGCGGCGGCGTGCTGCTCAACCAATGCCCGCATCAGCTGGATTTGCTGCAATGGCTCTGCGGACTGCCGACAACGGTGCGCGCGTTCTGCCACGAGGGCAAATGGCACGACATTGAGGTGGAGGACGACGTGACCGCCTATCTGGAATTTCCGGGCGGCGCGACGGGCGTTTTTATCGCCTCTACCGGGGAGCTGCCCGGCACGAATCGGCTGGAAATCGCCTGTGACCGCGGCAAAGTCGTCTGCGAAAATGGTCAGCTGACGCTATGGCGCTTGCCGCAGAGCGAATCCGCCTATTACCGCCGAAGCGCATCCGCATACCCCCACGCCGAGACGCAGGTGGAGATTTTGCCGCTGGACGGGGAGAATCCGCAGCACGTCGGTGTGCTGAACGCTTTTGCGGCGCATATCCTGCACGGCACGCCGCTGGTGGCGGACGGGGCAGAGGGTATCCGCGGGCTGATGCTGTCCAACGCCATGCACCTTTCCTCGTGGACAGGCAAGCCTGTGTCCCTGCCGATTGACGAGGGCGAATTTGCGCGGCTTCTGGCGGAAAAACGCCTGCATTCAAGGAAAAAGCAGGTGAAAGAGGTCACGTTCGCGACGGATCACAGCGGGACGGGAAGGGCTGAAGGATGATCGGAATAGGCAGCACCGCACGACTCGGCAGCGCGTTGGACGCGAATTTTCTCCGGGCAGGCACATACGCCTGCCCGTTTTTTGCGTCGTTCTTTTTTCGGAATAGCTGTTAAATTGCTTGAAAAAATGGAAATAAAGGCGTATAATGAAAGCAGAATGACGTTCTCCGGTGAGCGGCGCGCTGCTTGAAAGAGAAGGTCTGATATCGGGCGATAAAAAAGGAGGAATTATCATGGCTGTGAATTTGAAGAAGGGTCAGAAGGTTGATTTGACGAAGGGCAATCCCGGCTTGAGCAAAATCATGGTCGGCTTGGGCTGGGACGTGAACCGCTACGACGGCGGACATGACTTTGACTTGGATGCCTCTGCATTTCTGCTGGGCGCGAATGGCAAGGTTGCGAACGATTCGAATTTCGTGTTTTACAGCAACCCGGCTGATCCATCCGGCGCGGTGCGGTACGGCGGCGACAACAGAACCGGCGCTGGGGAGGGCGACGACGAGACGATTTTCGTTGACCTTGCCACGGTTCCGGCGAACGTGGAGAAGATTGACTTCACCGTGACCATCTACGACGCCGCCGAGCGCCGCCAGAACTTCGGACAGGTCAGCAATGCGTACGTCCGCGTTGTGGATGAATCCACAGGTATGGAGCTGATTCGCTACGATTTGGAGGAGGATTTCTCCATTGAAACGGCGATTGTTGTTGCGGAAATCTACCGTCACAACGGTGAATGGAAGTTCAACGCCATCGGCAGCGGCTTCCAGGGCGGACTCGAAGCCCTCTGCATCAACTTCGGCGTGAATGTATAACGGTGCGGAAATAGCCTGACAGAGGAAGAGACGTACCCCGTTTCCTCCTCTTTTTTTCAAAATACAGCGCGTCTGCGGAGGAAAATAGGAGCATGAAGAACAGCAAACGCCTTCGGATTAGTTACAACGCCCCCGCTATCTTGTCCTTTGTCCTGATTTGCTTTGCGGTGCAGCTGCTGAATGTCCTGACAAAAGGGGCAAGCAATCGGGCTGTGTTCAGCGTCTATCGTTCCTCGTTTCTTGATCCGCTGGCGTATCTGCGCTGCATCTGCCACGTCTTTGGCCACGCAAATTGGAATCACCTGATGGGCAACATGATGTATATCCTGATTCTGGGGCCGATGCTGGAGGAAAAGTACGGCACGTCCAACATGGTGTTCATCATGTTGGTGACGGCACTGGCGACGGGGCTTGCGAACCTGATTTTCTTCCCGAACATTCGCCTGCTGGGGGCGAGCGGCATCGTGTTCGCGATGATTCTGCTCTCATCCATCACCATCACGGAAGAGCATACGATCCCGCTTTCGTTCATTCTTGTTGCCGCGATTTACATCGGGCAGCAGGTGTATCAAGGGCTTTTCACGGCGGATAACATCTCGCAGATGGCGCATATCGTGGGTGGCATGATCGGCTCGGTGCTGGGATTTGTGATGAACAAGTATAAAATGAGTCGCTATGAACGAGGCAACCATGGCTAACAGAATCAACGCAAGCAATCTTTCTGATTTGCTCCTTCCCATGCGTCAAAGAGAAAATGCGCCGGGGGTATACTTTGTACGCCTGTGCCAATGGAGCCCGGAAATCAAGGATTTCCTCTGGCGCTACCACGAAGCGGCGCGTGCAAAGGGTGTTATCATTGAGGGGCAAATCGGCAATCCGGATGAGCGGCAGCTGAGTTACCTGACGGAAATGCTGGGCAGCGCGTTTGAACCGAATCCGGCGTTCATTACCCAAGCGCTGCAAAAGTGGATGCCGCGCATGAGTCAGGCAAATCGCGTTTCGTTTGCCGAAGCAATGTGCGACCAGATGGATGAATTGAAGCGGAAGGGAAAAACGGACAGCATCATCCGGAACATCTACATGAAGGTGATGTGCTGGCTGTACTACAAATTCGAGCGCCTGATGCCCTTCCTGGGCGACGACAATCCGCCCCGCATTCTCTATGAATGCAATGCGGTTACGGCGCATGAGCTGATTCTCCTGCGCATTTTGTCGATGATGGGGACGGACATACTGCTGCTGGAGCCGCAGGGCGACGCGGCGTACTTGAAACAGGATGCAGCCTCGGCATGGTCGCAGCTGCTGATTGTGCAGGGAATGCCCTTCGCGAAGGATTTCACACTCAAGCAGTTCCGCAAGGAAATGGCAGCGGCAGCGGCGGGAAACATGCGCCCGCCGTCGCAGCCTGCGCCGCGCCCGGTGACATCCGCGCAGCCGATGCGCCAGCCTTCCCCCCGCTGTGCCGCGTCCAGCGATAGCGCCGAACCAGCCGATGCGGACACCGCCGCCCGCTGTGCCGCAGCGGCGTGACCCTGAAACATACTTCCCGAAGCCGTCGCGGATGGCGTGCACGAATGCGTGGATGAAGGAAGCATCCTATGAGGAAATCCTGACCCCCATTGCGGACCGCGGCGACGACTTCCGCCTGTTCTACCATGCGTTCATCCGCTTAAAAGGCGTGCCGGATAAGCAGACGTACATCAGCGACCTGTTCCAGTTCTACCAGAAGTTCCGCAGCACGGGGCGCAGAATCGCCATTGTCGACGACGGATTATCCCTGCCCGGCCCGGAGGAAGCGGCGCAAATCCGCCGTCACCCGTACCGCTCGCAGGAGGAGCTGATAATCGACATTGCCGGGAATCTGCCCGCGTGTGCGAATGTGGAGCTGCAGCGGCTGATGCAGCAGGCGTTCGTACGAACGATGATGGCGGCGGCAAAAGCCGAACCGAACCTGAATCGCCTCCTGATTTCCGCCGTGTATCTGCTTTGCTGGATTCGGCAGTATCAGGCGGCGCTGTTTCAGGGCTACAAGGGCAGCGAAATTCCGTGCTTTGTGCTGATGGGCGGGTGCAGAAATCAGCATGACGCGCTGTTTGTGCAGTACCTTGCCCAGCTCCCCGTGGATATCCTGATTCTCGCGTGCGATTTGAGCCGCCCGTGTACCGTGCAAAGCGACCAGCTGCTGGAATTGACGGGCAAGGACTCTATGCCCGTGCCGAAATTCCCGCGTGACGGCGGCAGCGTGCAGATGCGCACAATGGCATCGAACGCCGAGCAGGACTTAACGTCGATTCTCTACACCGATTCGGGTATTTACCGCAATCGGCAGTTCTCGCGGGCGGACGCGATTACGCTGCAAACCACCTACGACGAGGTGTTCATCCTCTGGAGTCAGGAACTCAAATACCGCGCGAATTTCAGCACGGTGAATCAAGTGGTCAACATGCCCGTGGTGTATGCAAAGGTTTCCGGCGTGGAGGACGGCAAGGTGGAGGCATACTGGCAGAAAATCAAACTTCTGCTGGGAGATGACACGATGCTGATTCCCTCGCTGCCCTATGTTGTAACCGGCGCAGCCAACCAGTTTCAGCCGCTGGCGGTGAAAACGCTGCGAAACGGCAGGCTGAAGCGCGAGGAAATCAAGGCAGACCGCCAATATCCGTTCGCTCTGCTGCGCGAAGAACTGCAGGAGCATATGTTTGTCAAGGTTCAGCTGATGCTGGATGAGCGGACGATCAAAGGCACGTTCACCAACGGCACGGAATACACGGTGCTGGCGACGGTGCTGAACATGAACCGCGATATCGTCCGGCGGCTGCAAAGTTTCGATTTTACGAAGAAGAATCCCAAGATGGTGGTGCTGTGTACGGGCGAACAGCCGTGTTCGCTGGAGGATGCAATCCTGATGACATTCCTGAATCTGGTGGGCTTTGACATTGCGCTCTTTGTCCCGACCGGGTATCAGACGATTGAGCGCTACCTCAATGGGAATTATCCGGTGGAGCACCAAATCGGCGAATACGTCTACGATTTGCAAGTGCCGGATTTTAACGCACTGACCCCAGTCAAACGTTCGTGGCTTGAAAACATACTGAAAAGAGGTAACTGACAATGGCAATGAATTTCAACCGTCCCGCAGGCGCACCGACCACGGCCGTCGCCGCCAAGCCGGAAACGGCGCTGATGGAAGTGCAGCCCTATGACATCATTGCGGATCAGCAGGCGACGCAGAAGCAGCTTGCGCATTCGCCTGAAATCGAGTCGCTGACCGCCGGCATCGACGTCAACGACTTGAACACGATTGTTACCTTCGGCAGCCACTCGGCGGAAGAAATCTCCAAGGCATCGGATGTTGTCCTGCGCAGCATGAACATGAGCCAGCTGGATGAATCCAGCAAGATGCTCAATTCGCTGGCGAAAATCATGGATCAGTTTGATATCAACGAGATTCGTGACAACCCGTCGCTGTTTGGCAAGCTGTTCGGCAACCTGCGCAAGCAGCTGGACAAGATTCTGGCGAAGTACAACACGATGGGCAACGAGGTGGACAAAATCTACGTCCAGCTGAAGCAGTATGAAGGGGAAATCAAGCAGTCGAATCAAAAGCTGGAGACGATGTTCCAAGCCAACGTGGGCTACTTCCACGAGCTGGAGAAGTACATTGTCGCGGGCGATCAGGGCTGTCAGGAAATTCAGAACTACATGACCCAGCTTCAGCAGCAGATGGAAGCAACGGGCGACCAGTCCATCACGTTTGAATTGCAGTCGCTTCAGCAGGCGCTGGCGATGCTGGAGCAGCGCACGCAGGACCTGCGCACGGCGGAGAGCGTCGCTTTGCAGTCCATCCCCATGATTAAGACCATCCAGTTCAGCAACATGAACCTTGTCCGCAAGATTAACTCGGCGTTTATCGTCACGCTGCCTGTCTTTAAGCAGGCGCTTGCGCAGGCGATTATGCTCAAGCGGCAGAAGATTCAGGCGGATGCTATTTCCGCACTGGATGAGCGGACGAACGAAATGCTGCTGAAGAACGCCCGCAACACGGTGGAGCAGGCGAAAATCACCACGCGCCTTGCCTCTGGCAGTTCTATCAAGGCGGATACGCTGGAAACCACTTGGCGCACCATTATGACGGGGCTGGACGAAACGAAGAAGATTCAGGAGAGCGCCCGCACGCAGCGCGCGCAGGATCAGGCGAAACTGGAAGCCATCAAGAAGGACTTCATGTCCCGCTATAACATGCCCAACAGGTAAGGGATAAAGGCACTACCGCACAATTCGTTGGCAGCGCTGGCGATGCCTTTTCTGCCATCTGCTTCTTGCAGAAATCTCGATTTACCTCCAGTAAACCTTCGATTTCTGCAATCGCATCTGACAAAAAATGCATTCGCCATCGCACCAACTCATTTGTGCGGTATTGCCTAAAGCAAATGAGAAAACTATTTGCGCTTATCCTGATTCTGGGTGTGCTGGCGTGTGCGCTGGGCTTCTATGCCGCTGATACGTTTGAAACCAGCGACTACTACCGCGTGCTGAACCCTGTTTTCCGCACCGCCGTGGGTCAAGACATTGACCCTGACACGGTGAAGGACGCGATGGCGATTCATGTGGATGGCAACCTGCCCGGTGTCGGTGAATTTAACTTCTCGCTGAATGCCCTGATTGATGGCGGCGTTGATTTGCCGGGATTAGGGCATGTCTCGCTGTCCGATTTGCTGGGGAAGGAGCTGAACTTCGGCCAGCGCCTGCAGGCAAAAGCGGTGATTGCCGGATACGGCTGGAGCCACGAGCTCAAGCTGTACGGCGGCATTGCGGCAGGCGTGATGGCGTTCCTGCTGATTGGAACGCACCGCCCGAAGCGCAGAAGGTAATCCGGCTATATATTAAAACCCCATACAGGGTGCGCAAATGCCCTGTATGGGGTTTCAATTGTCATGATATTATTTCAGCCAGTCCGCAAATTCTTCCTGCGACTGCCCGTCAATCGTCAGAAACGTGCACGTCGGATGCCCAGCATCGAGGTACGCCTGGTCACTGCCCGGCAGCGGCGGATCCTGCTTCGTTGGGGAGAGCCAGAAGTACGTCTGCTTGCGCGGACTGATGCGCTGCTCGTAGCTGTCGCGGTAGCCGGCGCGGTTCAGCGGGCACAGCACCTGATTTTTCAGCTCCGCACGGGGAATCGGCGGCGCGTTCAGGTTGCACACCGTCAGTTCCGGCGCGCCGCGCGTGACCAGCTTCTCCGCCATCTCTACGGCCCAGTCGGACAGGTACGCCAGCGTGTCGTGCGGCGTCTGCTTCTCGGCGGAGACGGCAATGCCCGGCTTGCGCAGGAATGTCGCTTCCCGCGCCGCGCCGACGGTTCCGGACACATACACCGACATGCCGACGTTGTAGCCCAAATTGATGCCGCTGATGACGGCGTCCGCGTCCGGCGCAAGGTTCATTGCGCCGATGCGGCAGCTGTCCACCGGCGTACCGAAAATTGCCCACGCTTCATCCGCATCGGGCACTTCGCGCTTCTCCGCCAGAATCGGCTGCTCGATGCTGAATGCATGTGCCTTTGCGCTCTGCTGCGTCGCTGGCACGCAGACCGTCACCCGATGCCCGGCACGCTTGACCGCCTGCGTCAGAATCGGCAGAAACGGGCTGGTGATGCCGTCATCGTTCACAATTAGAAAGTGCATGGTTATTCTCCTTCCGCAGGGTTCAGCGCGACCAAGAGCGTCTGCATGTTCTCGCGCATCCGATCCTCATAGTAGGTCAGCGGCACGTCGGTTTCCGGGCCGGTCACAACGGGGTCAAGCGTGTAAATCGGCGCGCCCGTCTCGCGGGAAATCGTCTGCGCTGCCATATCATCGTACTGCGGCTCGGTGAACAGCGGCGGATTGTTCAGCTCACGGATAGTGCGCACCAGCTCCGCCAATTGCGCGGGGGACAGCGCGTCGCCCGGCTCGTGGTTGACGACGGCGGCGACTGTCAAGCCATACGCCCGCGCAAAATACGGGAATGCCTCGTGGAAGGTGACGATGTTCTTGTTCGGCACGGCTGCAAGGGTGGCTTTCAGCTCTGCATCCAGCGCCGTCAAGCGCGACACATAATCCGCGCGGTTTTGCTCAATCTGCGCTTCGTACTGCGGCATGGCGCTGATAAGCCCGTCTGCCAGATTGTCCACCATCTGGATGGCGTTCTGCGCATCAAGCCAGATATGGGCGTTCGCTTCGCCCGCGTGGTGATGCCCGTGGTCGTCGGCGTCTTCGTCCTCGTGGTCATGGTCGTCCACATACTCGTCCATGCCGTCCTCGGTCAGCAGCGTGATGCCGGCGGACGCATCCACCACGGGCAGCTTCGGGAACGTGTCCATCACGCGGGTGAGGTAGCTTTCCATGCCCGCGCCGTTGATGAGGAATACATCCGCCTTGTTCAGCACCTTCATATCGCCGGTGGAAAGCTGATAATCATGCAGACAGCCGGTGTTCGGCGCGGCAAGGTTGCGGATGGTGATGCCGTCGATGCCCTGCGTGAGGTTGAGGGCGAAGAGGTAGATGGGATAGAACGACGTGACGACGGTTTCCGCCGAGGCGAGGGCGGGAGAGAGGAAAATGAGCAGCGTCAAAAGGGCTGCAAGCAGCTTTTTGGTTTTCATGTGATGATGATTCCTTCCTAAAACAGTGGTTGATTGGGGGATGCAGTGGCTGCCTGCGGCGCGTTTTCCCGAAGGATCCGCTCCATCAGCGCTTTTTCCGCCGATGACAGCGGGTAAAATTGCATCAGCGTCCGCATAGCGCACAGGCTGCCGGATGTCATGGCGAACGCCATCAGCGTGTCCTTCGGCATTCCGGTTGTGCCGAGGGATTCAAAGAGGACGGCAAGCAGCTCATCCGCCAGCAGGGGAAACTCCTCCATGCGGAAACGGCGGGTTCGTCCGTCCGGCATGGAAACGCGCATCTGCGGGCCAAGAATGGCGTATAAATCGCGGAACAAGCCATCGCGAAGCGCTTCGCACAAGGCGGAAAGGTCGTCGCCCACGCGGTAGTGCCGCAGCCGTTCTGCCGCATGTGTCCCGACCCCGGAATGCGCCAACGCTGTCCCGATTCGCATCGCCAGCACCTGCTGCACCCGGTCAAGCGGAATTGCAATCGCCATAGCCTGTCCTCCTTTGGGGGAGATGCAGAATCCCCGCCCTTTTCATTTCGACATCCAAAGGCAAAATCCCTTGTTTCCAAACTTTTTTTGCACTTTTTTTCGGGCGGTAATTCCCAGAAAAATATGCAGGATTCAGCATAAAATTCGCCGCCGCATGAAATTATCCACAGGAACTTGTGGAGAACATAGCTTCTTTCCACAAGATTTTGTTCCGCCGGCTGCAAAACGGCATGGGTCATGCACAAAAATGACGGAATCGGAATGCTTGCGATTTTGGCGAACCTGTGGTATGATACAAAAGGATGCGAATGGACATGAATGCAAAAGCATCACAGGCTCACGGCCGCAGGTCGGTCGTGCGCCTTTTTCGCCCCCTTGCGTCCCCAACGCGGACAAAAAAGCCGGTCGGACAATGCGTCCGCGCAAAGAATACGGAGGAATCCCCTGATGGACATGGAAGAGCTGTGGTCAAAGACACGCGAGGTGCTTCGCGCGGAAGTCAACGCCGTAGTGTACAATTCTCTGCTGGGCAGCAACAACCTCGTTCCGGCGCTGCTTGACGGCGATACGCTTGTGCTTCGCGTGGTGATGGACAATCTGAAGCTGCTGATTACCAACCAGTGGTATTCGACGATTGTCCGTGCGCTCAGCCAGGTGGCGGGCCATCAGATGGATGTGGAAATCCTGACGCAGGAGGAAATCGAGGCGCGTCCGCAGCTGAAGCAGAAGGCGGTGGAGGAGCAGGAGACGGTGCTGGAAAGCTCGGTCGCCCTGAACCCGAAGTACACCTTCGAGACGTTCGTCGTCGGCAGCGGCAAACTGCGTTTTGCCCATGCCGCCGCGCTGTCCGTCGCCACTGACCCGGCTCATTCCTACAACCCGCTGTTTATCTACGGCGGTGTAGGCCTTGGCAAAACACACCTCATGCACGCTGTCGGCAACTTCATCCGCGAGCATGACCCCAGCAAACGCATCCTCTATATCCCCGGTGAAACCTTCACCAACGAGTTGATTTCCGCTATCCAGCAGGGGCGGAACATTCAGTTCCGCAACCGCTTCCGCAGCGTTGATGTGCTGATGGTGGACGATATTCAGTTCATCGCCGGCAAAGAATCCACGCAGGAGGAATTCTTCCACACCTTCAACACCCTGCATACCGCCGGAAAGCAGATTATCCTCACATCCGACCGTCCGCCGCAGGAAATTGCCCGCCTTGAGGATCGCCTGAAGAGCCGTTTTGCGTGGGGCCTGACCTGCGATATCAAGAAACCGGACGTGGAAACCCGAATCGCCATCCTGCGTGAAAAGGCGCGGCAGGAAAACATCACGATGGATGAGGACGTGTACGAGGCCATTGCGACGCGCGTCGAATCCAACATCCGTGAACTGGAAGGCAGCCTGACCCGCCTTGTCGCCTACGCGCAGCTGACGAATCGCCCGATTACCGTGCAGCTGTGCGAAGAGGCGCTGCACGACATTTTCGCCAAGAAGGTGCGCAAGGAAGTGACGGCGCAGGTTATCATGCAGGCGGTGGCGAACTACTACTCCATCACGGTGGATGACCTGATTCGCCCCACGCGCCGCCGCGAAATTGCTGTTCCGCGCCAGATCGCGATGTACATCACGCGCGACCTGACGAACCTCTCCCTGCCGCAGATTGGGCAGGTGTTCGGAAACCGCGACCACACGACGGTGCTGCATGGCTGCAACCAGATTGCCAACGCCATCAAGAACGATCCGTCGATGGCGAGCGTGGTGAATGATTTGAAGGAAATCATTGTGGACAACAAGTAATTGCATCAATATGTATATTCCCCCTCGTGCTGTGTTAATACAGGCGAGGGGGAATTTTTTATGTGGCTTGATTTGCGTCGGAAGTTTACACCGGAGCATCTAATACGAACCGTAGGTTCGCTGGATAAACACGCGGGTACTGTATGAAAGTGTCACTAACTGAATCGCGCGGAAGGGTCAAGGGAGGAACTCCCTTGCGGAGTCCAGAGGCAGAGCCTCTGGTGGGGTCAAGGGGCAAAGCCCCTGTCCTCCTTCAACATCTCCTCAATCTGCCAGAAAACATCTTTCGGGATTCCCTTCTCGTTCAGCAGCCCGCTGTGCGTGCCGTTCATCTTGTAGGTGTAGGAAGTCGGCTGGTCATTCGGGAAATCGAACATGCCCCAGACGGATACGCCCGTCAGCGGCTGCGTGTCGCCGCGGTTCACGGCGCAGAAGACCTTGAAGAGACGAACGTAGAAATCCGCGTGCTCTTCGACTTTCGCCGCGTCAAAGTTGCGCACTGCCATTTCCGTCAGCTGCACCTCCAGCCCTTCCGCCGCATAGGTCTTGATGGCGGTGCTGATGAGCGCAAGGTCATTCACATTCATGCAGCCCGTCTGCGTGCCGTAGCCGCCGATGTACCCCTGCATCCCAACGCCGTCGCAGAGCTTGCGCGGGTTCCCGTCCGCATCCGCCGCGAAGCTGTTGATGCTCCGCGTCAGGGCGACAATGGCATCCCGCTTTTCGGCGTAGAACGTGTTGTAGTCGTTGTAGAACAGGCGGATGTCCGCCCCAAGCGCATCCACCGTGTTGCGCGCGTAGAGGAACGCATATTCCACATAGTCGCTGCCGATGGTGTCATAGAACACGTTGCTCACGCCGCTGCGGGTGGTGCGGACGTGCCGCGGGTCGGTCGGATCGAACTCGCTGCCCTCGCCGACGGCTTCATTCACCACGTCCCAGCAGTACACCACGCCGGGAAATTTCTCTTCAAAGTGGGTGATGACCTGCGTGATGTAGCTCTCCAGCCGCTGGAGCATCACCTCCCGGCTGACAAGCGGCTTGCCTGCGTCGTACTGCTCGTGGAAAAACCACGGCGTCATATAGGCATCCCACACCAGCACATGCCCGCGCACGCCGAGGCCGTTCTCCTGCGCCCAAGCGACCATCTTGTCTGCCGCGCTAAAATTCATGCGCGGCATCCCGTCGCTGCTGGCGCGGCTTTTGCTCTGGTCAAGCAGAGAGTACGCCTTCATCTCGTTCGTCGCCGTGATGCTGTTGCAGTGCGTTTTCAGGAAGTTCAGGTAGTTCGTGTCCCATAGCTGCATGTAGGACAGCGCGCCGCCGAAGCGGAAGCCGTGCGCCATCGTCAGCTCGTACATCGGGGTCACGGGTTCGTCCTCCTCCTCAGCCAGCGCCGCGCACGGCACAAGCATGAGCATCAGCAGGATGGACAGCATTCGTTTCATGGGGATTCTCCTCCTTTTATACTATTTCCAGATTCACCTGCACTATCTGCTTGCACCTTTTCCCTTCTGGCGTCCGTTCATTCCACTTAGCGTAGCGCTGCTACGCTGCGTTTCATTCACGTTAGCCAGAATGAAAAATTCGCGGCGCATCTTGGCGCATTTTCATCTGGAAATAGTATTATGCGGCAGATATACCGCTTTTTCTGCTGGTAAGATTCGCCACGCAGATGGAAATCTCCTGCTGATTTGTCCACTTTTCTGCCATATTCACCATGTGCAAATTTTTATCACGAAATCAGCATATTTATTCACAAAACTGCTTGACAAGCTAATATATATGCAGTATAATGCCTTCCGTCAAACACAAGGAAGGATGGTGGCAATCATGGCTCACCTGAATGCAAAGAAACTTTTCCCGCTTTTCTTGGCGCTGGCACTCTGCTTGACGTCGGTCAATGCGCTTGCCTGCACCGCTGTTTATGTTGGTTCTGACCTCACCGCGGACGGCACGACGATGTTCGCCCGCTCGGAGGATATTTCCAACAGCTACAACAAGCTGTTCTACGCGATTCCCGCTGGCGTCCATACCGCCGGCGAGGTGTACAACGGCTGCTACGGCTTCACCTACACCTTTACCAGGACAGCTACGCCTACACGGCGTTCCGCGATGATAACGGCGCGGCGAAGGATGGCGTCTGCCCGGACTGCGGTCAGACCCATGCGCATACGCCCTATGAGGCAGGCGGAACGAACAGCATGGGCGTAAGCGTGAGCGCAACCGAAACCATCGGCTGCTCCGATGCGCTGTATGAAGTTGATCCGTACACGGACGAGGGCATTGAAGAGGCCGAAATCACGACTGTGCTGCTGAGCGAATCCGCGACGGCGAAGGAAGCAGTCGAACTGCTGCTGAGCATTTACGATTCTGTCGGCGCGGCGGGCGGCTCCGGCATATTCATTGCGGACGACAAGGAAGTGTGGTACGTCGAAAACGCTTCCGGTACGCAGTATGTTGCCGTCAAGCTGACCTCGACGATGGCGTTTTCGCAGCCGAACATGTCGGTGATTGGTCTGATTGACCTCGATGATACCGAGAACGTGATGGCCTCCGCGAACCTGATTGCTGTGGCGGAACAGGCTGGCTCTTATGTCGGCGACAAGGAAGCCAACACCATCGACTATGCTGCTTCCTACAACGCGGATCAGGGTGTCGGCTCCCGTATGGTGAACGCGCTGAAGTACTTCAACGCCGCAACCGCCAAGGAAGAACCTGTTTATGCGGATTTCGCCATTTCCAACGTCGCGGCGGATGGCAGCATCGTGCCGATGTATACCAATATCACGCTTGACCATGCATGGAGCGTCGCGGATGTTGTCGGCTACTATCACATTGCGGGCATCGGCTCGACGCGCAACCTTGAAACGCACATCTTCCAGGTCGCCAAGGAGGACAGCATCACCGACACCGTGGAATGGGTCGCGATGGACGACGCGGCGCTGAGCGTCTTCGTGCCGTATTACCCGATGCTGACCACGGATACCTATGCTGGCTATCAGCTCAGCACCGCAGCGGCAGATTTTGTGGAAGCGCAGCCGGAAAGCGGCGTGTACTACGCAACGACGAAGAATAAGCGGAACGAGAACGGCGAGCGTGTGAAGGTGGAAGGCTTCTGCGTCCTGCCGGAGAACTGGGCGGATTCCGTCTACTGGACGATGGACGCGCTGTCCAACCTCTACGAGTACGGCACGCTGACGGACGAAGAAAAGGCGCAGGTTGAAACGACGCTGGCGGATTTGCAGGCTGAATGCTACGAAGTCTACAATCAGCTGAAGGCTGACCCCGACAACGCTACCGCGATCAGCGCCGCTGCCGCGCAGAAGGTTCACGAAGCCTGCGTCGCGCTGGTGAACGCCGTAAAATAACCGTTTTCGGTTTCCAATGCGATGTTCATCCGAAGACAGCATGAAAAAAAGCAAGAGGCTGTGAGCAAATTTCCGCTCACAGCCTCTTTGCGATTCAGGGAAATGGAATGCGTATGAACAACGCCAAGGGCAGTTTCGGTGGTAATACTATTTCCAGATTCAGCGGCGCATTTCATTTGGAAACAGGATTAGCATTCCTTTTTCATGGCGGAATAGCCAATCAGCACCGTCCACACATAGGCGCAAGTTTTGGGGATCATTAGCATACCGATCATCGGAATGCTATCAGCCCACAGCACCACCGGAATATAGAAACCGAAGCTCAGCACGATGGTCAGCCACATCCAGCGGAAGGACTTGTCGCCGTGTTCCTTGGCGCTGCGATAGAACAGCACGATAATCAGCAGACCCATCAGCGCAAAGGGAATGTTGCGGTAAATGCCCCAGGCGAGCGGAGATTCAGCGCTCAGCCACTGGTTCTGCGGCATCATGCACAGCGCAACGCGCACAGCAGCCAGAGCGTACACCGCGGCGGTCAGCCCCTTCTGCCCCTTGACCTGATAGCGCTGACGCCAGACGTAGTAGAGCAGCACATAGAACACGGTCATGGTGACAGAGGTAATCCATTTGCCCAGCCCCAGCGGAACGGTGAAGTTTTCAAGCCCCGTGGTGCACAGTGCAATCGCACGCGGAATCAGGTGGAACGAGTCGCCTGCGCCCAGCACAATTGCCATCAGACCGAACAGACGGAACTGCTTGTTGCCCTTGCTTCCACGAATCATCAGAATGCCGATGGTGATGACGGATACCAGATAAACAGCGTCAAAGAGCGTTTCAACAATAGCCTGCATAGTAAGTTACTCTCCTTTTTTGTTCTCTTTCCTGTTGGATGCTGCGGCGAAGAATGGTTCCCCGAACCCAAGGCGGCGCGCCGCGCCCCGCACGGGATTTTGATACTATTTCCAGTTTGCTCGCTTTGTTCCTGCTTATTCCCCCTTTTTTGCTGAACAATGTTCAGTTTGCGCTTGAAAAAATGCCTACCTTATCAGTAGGACTTTTAGGAAGCGCTGCGTGTGGAAGATGCGCCGCGTTTCTGCGGGGGCGGGTCAATACAGAAGCCTGCGGACGATTTCCAGAATGGCGGAGGGATCGTAGTCCTCCCGCAGCAAAGCGGACAGCATCAGGGAAAACAGAACGTTCGCCAGCTTTTCCGCCGTAAAATCATCCGTAAAGGCGTCCTGCCGTATTCCTGCATCCTGCTTCAGAACAAAGCACAAAACGTCCAGAATGTGCCGCCACGCATGCTGCATTCGCAGCTTGCCTTCGGACTTTTCCTTCTGCATGAAGCTGAGCGAATGAAGCGTGAAGAAACCAGGATACTGCCGGCTGCCATAGGCCATGCGTTCAAACATCCATGTGATGCAGCTCACGATATTTTGAAACATATCCGCATTTTCCGGGCGGTGGAAAATTTCTTCCCAGACGCTTTCCACAGTCGCACTGACCAATTCGGTCTTGGAATCAAAATAGTTGTAGATGGAGCCTACCGATACGCCGCACGCCGCGGCGACGGAGCGGATGCTGATGGCCGACCAGCCCTCCTGCCGAATCAATTCCCGGCTGGCTTTCAGAATTTCCTCCTTGGACGTCACGATAGTATTCACACGTCGCCTCCTTACTGAACATTGTTCACTTTGAATGATAGCATTCACGATCCGCTGTGTCAAGGGATTTTGAAAATTTTTTTGAAAAATCGCCTGCCGCAAAAAGTCCGAAAAGAAAAAAGGAGAAGATGGATTCCCCTTGCTTTCCGTAAACGCCCTATGGTATAATGTCAGCGGATTTATCCATCCGGAAGGAGCATCGCATGAGCAAGACCAAGGAACGCATTCACGACAGCAATCTCCGCTACAAGCAGGGCTTGGGGCAGAACTTTATTTATGACGAGGATCTTCTCGCCGCGCTGGTGGCGTCCAGCGAAATCACCAAGGACGATGATGTGCTGGAAATCGGCCCCGGCGCGGGCAGCATGACCAAATACCTCTGTGATGCGGCACACCATGTCCTCTCCATCGAGCTGGATGAACGCCTGATTCCGCTGCTGACGGCGTTCCTCGCTGAACGCGATAATTTCACCCTCGTGCAGGGCGACGTGATGACGCTCAACCTCGCCGACGTGACGAAAGACCTGCGCAAGCCGCTCTCTGTCGTCGCGAATATCCCATATTATATTACTACCCCGCTGCTGAACATGCTGCTTGCCAGCCCGATTCCGATTCAGCGGATGGCGCTGATGGTGCAGAAGGAAGTGGCGGACAAGGTGCTGGCGCAGCCCGGTGACGATGGCTGGGGGATGCTCAGCGTTCGCAGTCAGTTCTACTGCGATCCGTATCTGGCCATGGATGTGCCGGCAAAGTGCTTTACGCCCGTGCCGAAGGTGGACAGCGCGTTCATCGTCCTGCCGTGGCGGGAAACGCCGGCGGTACAGGTGCAGGATGAAGCTGACTTCTTCCGCGTGGCGCAGGCGGCGTTCGCACTTCGCCGCAAGACGATGACGAACGGTCTGTGCGCCGCGTTCCACATGGAGCGCGCCGACGCTGCCTCGCTGATGCAGACTGCCGGGCTGGATGAGCGAATCCGCGGCGAAAAGCTGACGCTGGCGGAATTTGCGCGGCTGGCAGACGCGTTCACAGCGTGGAAGGCGAAACAGGCGTAACCTGCTGTTGTAATTTCGAATCATTCGTGGCATACTGCAATTAAGGTAACACCGCACAAATGAGGTGGTCGGCTGGGGAATGGATTTTTCGTCAGATGCAAATGCAAATTTCGAAGGTTTACTGGAGGTGAATCGAGGAATTTGCATGCCGCAGATGGCGGAAAAGACATCGCCAGCCGCGCCGCCGAATTGTGCGGTGGTGCCTTAGCTCCCAACGAACATTATTGGAGGGAAAACATGTATATCAGCAATATCGACCATCAAAAGGTGCAGGCACTGACGGCGCTTGTGAACGTTATGCCGGGGCAGATTGTCTCCCGTACGCTTGCGCAGAACAAGGCGGTCAGCATCACCCTGTTCGCGTTCGACAAGGGCACCGAAATCAGCACCCACGAATCCACCGGTGACGCCATGGTGCAGGTGCTGGAAGGCACAGGCTGCTTCACCGTGGATGGCAGGAATACCTTGTGCATCCGGGTGAAGTGCTGGTGATGCCCGCGAACGTGCCGCACGCCGTGTCCGCGCCCGAAGCGTTCAAATGGGTGCTGACAGTCGTTTTCCCGGAAGGATTCAAGAAGTAATGGCGGATTTGCAGACACTTCGCCGGATGCTGCTGGGCAGTGTCATCGGCTTGGCGCGCACCTGCACGACTCGTCCGCCGACGGAGACGACGCCCGGTCTGATTCTCGCTGGATTGCACCTCTCGGATGATGCTGTTTCCGCGACGCCGGAGCAGCTGATTGCCCTCAACGAGCGCATCCAGCAAAACAAGTTTGAGGTTAGCCCGAACTGCGCGACGTGCGCAAGCCCCTGCGGGAAGAACGCAGATTACGACCTGCGCCGCTTGGACGACGCGCCGGAGGATGTGCGGCAGGCGAAAACGCGTTTGATTGCATTGCTGCAGGTCTGCGGGCATCGCGGCAAGATGGCGGACTGCGTGATGGACGCGGTGTTCGCCCTTGCGGAGGACTGGGACGCGGCAGACTTCAAGGTGTATGAGGAACAATTAACGGAATTATTGACGGAGTGAGGTGATACGCAGCAGACAGTCGTTTTCTCCTGTCTGCCGCGTTTTTTTCGTGTCCTTTCTCCAAAAACTATGACAATTTGATTGCAATTTGACTTGATTTTTTTCACAATTCAGGGTACAATAAACAAGCAGCCGTTCGCGGCAAATTATACTGAGGTGAACCATCATGGGAAAACGCATTCTGCTGGTGGACGATGAGCCGCTTATTTTGAAAGGCTTGAAATATACGCTTGAACAGGACGGCTACGAAACCGATACCGCCGTGGATGGTCAGGAAGCGCTGGACAAATTCTTTTCCGGGGTGTATGATCTTGTGCTGCTGGACGTGATGCTGCCGAAGGTGGACGGACTCAGCGTCTGTCAGCGCATCCGCGAAACATCCAGTGTGCCGATTATCATGCTGACCGCCAAGGGCGAGGATATGGACAAAATCCTCGGCCTGGAATACGGCGCGGACGACTACATGACCAAGCCGTTCAACATTCTGGAGGTGCGCGCGCGGATTCGCACCGTGCTGCGCCGCGCCGGGGGACACGTCGTGCAGGAGCAGAAAATCATCCGCGTGCACGATATGGAGGTCAACCTCGTCAAGCGCACCGTCACCCTCGGCGGAGAGGAAGTGTGCCTGACCGCGAAGGAATTTGATCTCCTGCAAATGTTCATCACCAACCGCGGCCGCCCGTTCTCCCGCAAGGAGATGCTGGAAGCCGTGTGGAAATATGACGATTATACCGGCGACGCGCGCACGGTGGACGTGCACATCCGCCGCCTGCGCGAAAAGCTCGAGCGCAACCCCGATGAACCGGAGTTTATCTTCACGAAATGGAAGGTGGGCTACTATTTCACCGACAAGGACTAAGCCGCTTGCGGCGCTCGTGCGCGGCGCAATGTCGCTGCGCTGGAAGCTGATGCTCACGTTTCTGGTGGTCATCGGCGCTTCCTTCGCCATCATGGCATCTATCCTGACCGGTATGGTCAGCAGCACCTTATATCAGCAGCGCACCCGTCAGGCCACCCGCTCTCTGGAGCAGCTGGCTTCGTCGGCTGCGCCTTTTTTGGCGTCGGCGCAGATGGATAGCCTGTCCGAACTCCTGACCGCGCAGGCAGGTGAACTCGGCGGGCGGCTGCTGGCGGTGGATATGGACGGCAAGGTGCAGGCGGATACCTTCGGCGCAAGGAGCGGGCAGCGGCTCAGTATTCCGGAGACGGTCGCCGTCCTCCTGCACGGGGAGAAATCCGCGTTCGGCATTCACCGCGTCGATTCGGAATCGGGTGTGTCGTATGTGGCGGTCGCGTCTGCCGTGATGGAGGTCAGCGGCAAGACGCTGGGCGCACTCGTGCTGTCCCTGCCGGTGGATGAGCTGCAAAGCGCGCTGGAAACGGTCAAAAGGCAGCTGATGACGGTGTTCCTGATTGTCGCGGGCGCGGCCATGGCGGCGGCGCTGATGCTGTCGGGGATGCTCACCCGCCGGTCAAGGCGCTGACGCAGACAATTCGCCGCATGGGCAAGGGCGACCTGTCCGCGCGTGTGAACGTCCGCACATCCGGCGAATTGCGGGAATTGGCGGAAAGCTACAACGCGATGGCGGAGCAGATTGAGCACCTCGACAAGAGCCGCAGTCAGTTCGTCGCCAACGCCTCGCATGAACTGAAAACCCCCTTGGCGACAATGAAGCTGCTGCTGGAAAACATGCTCTATCAGCCGGATATGCCGCAGGAGCTGCGCACGGAGTTCATGCAGGACATCAACCACGAAATCGACCGCTTGAGCGGCATCATCACGGACCTGCTGACGCTGACGCAGATGGACAGCCACTCGTCCCCCCTGCGCGTGACAAAAGTAGATTTGTCCGCACTGACGGAGGAAACCGTGCATACACTGCAAATCGCCGCCGAGAAGAAGGGACAGACGCTTACCGCAGACATTGCGCCCGGCATCACCCTCGACGGCGATTCAGGCAAGCTGATGCAGATCTTCTACAACTTGACGGACAACGCCATCAAGTACACGCCGGAAAACGGGCATATCGCCGTGCGGCTTGCGCAAAGCGGCGCAAACGTGCTGTTCGCCGTGACAGACGACGGCATCGGCATCCCGGAGGAAGACCAGAAGCACATTTTCGAGCGCTTCTACCGTGTCGATAAGGCACGTTCCCGCGCGACGGGCGGAACGGGGCTGGGGCTTTCCATCGTCCGGCAGTTAGCGGCGATGCACGGCGGCACGGTCAGCGTGTCATCCCAGCCGGGGCAGGGCGCGACGTTCACCGTCACCCTGCCGATGGATGCAAAGCGAGGTGAAAAGGCATGAAGCGGCTTCGGTTGACTTTGCTTCTGCTCATGCTGATGATGACGCTGACGGCCTGTGCACCGTCCGGCAATTCGATGGAAGCGCTCTCCGTGACCGCCGCGCCGCAGGAGGACGAAATCCCCCGCGCGGATGGCGACGATGCGGCAGCGACAGACACATCCGCCCTCATCTGGTACCGCTATGGCGACGAACCAATGCTGGCGGCGGAGCGGCGGACGGTTTCGCGATTGCCGAATGAGCCGTATGAGACGGCGCTGCTGCGGCTGCTGCTGGAAGGGCCGAGCCTGAATGCGCCCGCGCTGCGCGGATTGTTCCCGGCGGGTACGCGCGTGATTTCGACCTCCCGGCAGGGCGAAATGCTCTTCGTTACCCTGTCGTATCAGCTGATGAACGGCTATTCGGACGAGCCGAGCAACTGGCGGTCGGACACGGCGTGGGCGCAGGAAGTACCGCTCCGCCGGAGGCTGGCGATGCAGGCGATTGCCGCGACGGTGACGGAAAACACGACTGCCCAGCAGGTCGTCATTCTCTTGGAGCAGCGCGGCGAAACGACAGATTCCATGCGCCTGCGGCAAAAATACTATACGCTGAACGCGGCGGACGATGCGCTCGCTGATCCGCTTCGGCGGGATGAATCGCTGCTGCTGACCGCTTCCGGCACGATGCGGACGATCCTGACCTGCATCCAGCAGCGCGATATCCGCCGCCTCTACCGCTATCTTGCGCTAAGCGACCCGGACACCGGCGAAGCGCGCATGGAATATGAAGCGTTCGCATCCAAATGGACGGAATATCCCGCGCTGACCGCGTTTGACTTCTCCGGCGGCAGCGCCTCCGGCACGCGGGCGGTTTTCACCGTCAGCGGAACGAGATTAACGGACGGCGTATCGCAGAAGTTTACGGGGCGAAGCGTCCACCTGATGAAAACGGGCGGACTGTGGTGCATCAGCATGAGCCAGCTGACCGCAATTGTGGAGGGAACGCCATGAAAAAAAGCAAGTTTCGCTTGATGGCGCTGATGATGGCGCTGCTGCTGACACTTACTTCTTGCAGCCGCGAAAGCAGCTTGGCGCCCGCCGAGACGCTGCCGCCGCCATCTGCCCCCTACGCCGCGCCGACGGATGATACCGGCTTGGATTATGAGCGCGACGTCGCCCTCTACCTCCCTGCGAAAAACGGGCAGACGATGCTCTGCTTCTGGCGCACGGCGGCACTGCGCTACGACCAGATGCCCGCTGAAGCGGTGCTGCAGCTGCTCTTGCAGGAGGAGGGCGACGGGAGCGCCGTGCCGCTGAAGGACTACGGCAATGTGTCGCTTGCGCAAGGGAGCGCCGTCACAACTGCCGGACACGTCTGCACGGTCGACCTGTCCTCCGCCGCGCTGCAAATGGGCATCCACGAGCTGTACACGGTGTGTTTGTCCATTGCCACCACGCTCTGCGCGCTGCCGGATGTGCGGTTCGTCAATATCCTCGTCGCGGGCAATCCGGTCGCGATGGATGTGCAGAATCTGCTGCCCATGGGGGCGCTTTCCTCCGCAGAAGGGGAGAACCTCGTCACCCGCTGGGAGCAGCTCGTCGCGCAGCGCACGGGCGCGGGCGGCATTGCGGCGCAGACCCCGCTGAGCAGCGCAGCCGTGCTGTATTTTCCCCTGAAAAGCGGCAGCGGCATCACCTGTGAAGTCAGGCAGCTTTCCTTCGATGGTCAGAACGCCCAGCAGCTGGTTTATGGTCTGCTGGATGCGCTCTCCGCCGGGGCGAATGATGCCGCGAACATACCGGATATGCCCGACCTGCGCACGATGCTCCTGATGGCGCCGGAAGTCACGACGCTCTCCAGCGGCCGCCAGTCTGCCGCCATTAACCTTGTCCCCGATGCGCTTCAGAGAATTTCCAGCGCGGGTATCGACCCGGTGTGCTTCTTCGCTGCCCTGACGATGACACTTACGTCCTACATTCCCTCGCTGGAACAGGTTGTCTACCGCGTCGGTGATTCCGCGCTGACCAGCCTGTATTCCACCATCCACGGTACGATTGTCCTGCCCGGCGGCATGATGACGCGCGCGAATTTCGGCGGCTTGCTGACTGACGAAGCAGTTTGTTATCTCTCGAATGGCACAAAGCTGCGCCAAGGAAGGCTGAATCTCCCGGCATCAGAGGCCTGCTCGCCGCGCGCACTGCTGACGGCTGTGCTGGCGACGGAGGGCTTCCCGGCGGGGCTGACGAAAGATGATGTGTTAGGCGTCGCGATTGCGGACGATACGGTACTGGTGAATTTCTCGGCGCATATGGCGGATGCGATTCGCGCAAGCAAGCTGAATCAGCGCATGATGGCGTATCAGCTGACGGGCGCGCTGGTGCAGCGGTATCCGGTACGGCGGGTGCGGTTCTTCTTTGATGGAGAAGCGAAGAATACGCTGGATGGCGACGTGATGTGGGCGGGGGAGTTTTTGATGGATTATGTATTGTGTGAGTAACCTGTGGATAAACGCGCGGAAGGAGCAGGGGAGACTTCATCCCTTTTCATCTGCCTCCTGCAATCACGCAAAGTTCACGAAATTCCACTGAATGTTCAAAAATCGTTCATGACAAAGACAAAAAAGGCGGATATAATAAAAGCATAGCCAGTTGGAAAGACTGACTGGACGCCGGAAATGCGAACGGCGGCATGAAATTCGATTTTTGAACCTGAAGGAGGTACAGCAGTTATGAAATTCCGGAAAATGATGGGCTGTATTGCACTGGGCTTGACCTGCGCGATGATTGGCGCGGGCGCGACGATGGCGGCGCAGAACACGTCGGCGGCGGCAGAAGCCGTCACGGCGGCGAACTCGACAACGACGGTTGTTACCAGCCCGTTCACCGCGGCGGTGCAGCAGGTGCGTAACAGCGTGGTCGGCGTGAGCAACTATCAGACCGTGCGCTATGGCAGCTATGGCAACAACTTCTATTTTGGCTATGGCTTCGGCTATGGCAACGGCCGCAACAATGATCAGCAGATTGAGGAGCGCGAGGAGCTGGCGGCTACCGGCTCTGGCGTGGTTATCGGTCAGGGCTTCGTGCTGACGAATTACCACGTTGTGGAGGACGCAAGCAGCCTGCGTGTGACCGTGACGGATGACAGCGGCAACACCGACGAGTACGCCGCGACGCTTGTTGCGTATGACGAATCGCTGGATATCGCCATTGTGTACGCGACGGGCCTTGACCTGCCGGCGGTCACGCTGGGCGACAGCGACACCCTGCAGGTCGGCGACTGGGCAATCAACATCGGCAACCCGCTGGGCTTCACCAAGACCACGACGGTCGGCGTCGTCAGCGCCCTGAACCGCGCGATTGAGTCCGAATCCTATGACAAGTATGGCCGCAAGTCCACCATCACCAACGCTATGATTCAGGTGGACGCTGCGATTAACTCCGGCAACTCCGGCGGCGGCATGTTCAATGTGAATGGCGAACTGATGGGCATCCCGACGCTGAAGTACACCGGCTCGTACTACTCTGGCAGCACCGTCGAGGGCATCGGCATGTGCATCCCGATTAACTCCGCCAAGCCCCTGATTAACAAGGTGCTCTCCGGCGAAATCACCTTCACCGCGCCCGAAGCGCTGGATAACAGCGATGACAACAAGGCGGATAGCAACACCGACAGCACGCTCGTCGGCAAGCCTCGCATGGGCATCACCATGAGCAACCTCGCCAATAGCCGCGCACTGCAGAACGGTCAGATTCCGAAGGGCGTTTACGTTGTGAACGTGGAAGAGAACAGCCCGGCGGAAAAAGCGGGAATGCAGGTTGGCGACATCATTGTGGATGTGAACGACAACGTGATTACCTCGACCACCGAGCTGGCGGCGCAGGTTGCGGACTGCAAGGCGGGCGACGTGCTGAAGATTAAGGTCTACCGCGTGCCGGGCATCACTGATCTGACCGGCAGCGACGACATCCCCGACGGCGAGTACATCGACCTCGAAGTGACACTGGAAGTCATTGATAATGTAAAGCAGTAACAACTGGACAAACGAAAACCGGGACGGAACACGATGAATGTTCCGCCCCGGTTTTAACGTGGGGGAAAAAGACAGGCAGTTTGGTCGCGCCCCTTTGACGCGGCAATGTGCAAGCACACGGTAAATTTTCCCACTGCACTCATTCCCCCAGATGCTTCCTCATATTCATCAGCGCGTGCTTCTCCAACCGCGACACCTGCGCCTGACTAATCCCAATCTCCCCGGCGACCTCCATCTGCGTCCGCCCCTCGAAAAAGCGCATCCGCAGGATCTTCTTCTCCCGCTCGTTCAGATGTCCCATTGCGTCCGAAATCGCAATGTCCTGCACCCAGTCCTCGTCCCGCACGCGCTCGTCCTTCACCTGATCAACGATGCACAGCGCGTCACTGCCGTCGCTGCAAACCGGCTCGAACAGGCTCACCGGGTCTTGAATCGCTTCCAGCGCCAGCACGACGTCCATGCGGTCGATGTGCATGTCGGCGGCAATTTCCTCGACGGTGGGCTCGCGGGAAAGCTCCGTTTGCAGGCGGTCGCGCGCACGAAGGGATTTGTACGCCGTGTCGCGCATGGAGCGGCTGACGCGGATGGCGTTGTTGTCGCGCAGGTAGCGGCGGATTTCGCCAATGACCATCGGCACGGCGTAGGTCGAAAAGCGGACGTTCTGCGACACATCGAAGTTGTCCAGCGCCTTCATCAGCCCGATGCACCCGACTTGAAAGAGGTCATCGACGTTTTCGCCGCGCCCGGAAAAGCGCTGGATGACGGACAGCACCAGCCGCAGATTCCCCTGTATGAACTCGTCGCGCGCCGCCTTGTCGCCGCTATGTACCAGCGGGTAGAGCTCCTGCATCCGCTGCGGCGTGAGAACGGGCAGCTTGCTGGTGTCCAGCCCGCATAAATCGACCTTGCCCCATGCCATGTTCTGCGTCCTCCTTGCATGTGAAGTATCCACAGTATGGCAATTTGCGGCGGTGGCTAATCACTTAGGCGAAAGTAGTGCTTTTTCGGCGATGCACGCTAAAATCAGGCATATCCTTCTTCTCTCACCAGCTCCCCATGCAGCCGATGCAGAATCCGCTTTTCGAGGCGGCTGATGTAGCTCTGCGAAATGCCGAGAATGTCCGCCACTTCCTTCTGCGTCATTTCGGGATGACCGTGCAGACCGAAGCGCAAATCCATAATTTGCTGTTCGCGCGGAAAGGTGCGAAAGGGCAGCGAAAAGCATCTGCCGCTCGGCGCTTTCCTCAATGCCGCGCGAAACCATGTCCGGGTCAGTGCCGAGAACGTCAGAAAGCAGCAGCTCGTTGCCGTCCCAGTCGGTTTTCAACGGCTCATCCAGCGAAACCTCCATGCGTGTGCGGCTGTGGCGGCGCAGGAACATCAGCACTTCGTTCTCAATGCAGCGGCTGGCGTAGGTGGCGAGCTTGATTTTCTTCGACGGGTCGAAAGTGTTGACGGCTTTAATCAACCCGATCGTGCCGATGGAAATGAGATCCTCCAGCATGATGCCGGTGTTGTCGAACTTCCGGGCGATAAAGACGACGAGGCGGAGATTGTGTTCAATCAGCGTCGTGCGGACGGCAGCGCCGTCGGTGTCGAGCCGGGCAAGGAGCGACTGTTCCTCTGCCGGTGTCAGCGGGGCAGGCATGGGTTCAGGGCCGCCGATGTAGTAAATCTCGCGCGGCGCAAGGCTGCTCAGCAGAGCGGAAAGCTGCGCGGACGCGGCGGAAACGACAGAACACAAGGTGGACATATTGAATTCCTCCTATTTGCATAGAATTGCGGACACCATGCTTTCCGGCATTACCGGCTGATGCACTCCGCCGCCTGACAGCGCGCAGCCAATCAGCCCGCGAAGCGCCGTCTCTTTCCATCCTGAAAGCAGGAAAATGCCATCTGGACGGAGAACTATCATCAGCGTGATGCCCGATGCGGTTCGGGCACGGAGCAGGCGCATTCCGGGCAGCAGCGTGCTGTCCTCCGGCAAGTGTGTCAGGCGGCGGAAGGTATTTCGCGGCAGGATGAGCACCGGGTCGCCGGAGAGCGGGTCGCAGAGCAGGTTGCCGGAATCAACGAGCGCAGTCACGGCGGATTCGCAGTCGCCGCAGCGGATGCGGACGCGCACGAAGCGGCGTTTGCCGTGCTCCAAGCGCGTCAGGCGGCGCAGCAGGAGCAGCAGCGTGCACGTCAACGCCGTTTGGACAGCACCCGGCAGCGACAGCAGCGCCGATAGTCCAGCGCAGCCCCATTGCATCATCAGCATTGTCAGGCAGAAGGGCAGCGTCCGCCGTGCGGGAAATCGCCCGATGAGCGCGAGCAGCCCCGTCAGCGGCAGAACCATCACCACCTGCAGCAGTGGTGGAACGGAGAGCGACAGCAGGGTGAATCCGGCGTAGAGAATGGCGAATAGCAGCTTACGCCCACGGCTTGCGCGCGGCAGACCGAGCGCGGCGGACAGCGCCGACATCAGGCAAATGCCGCACAATCCCTGCTCCAAGAGGAACAAAAACCGCTTGCGCGCAATCGGCATCGTCTCCTTTCGCCTTTGAGTATAGCGATTGGGGACGAGCAGAATCGTCGAACGGGCGCGCAGAAAATGTCCGAGACGGAAAAATGAAGGAAATGAGAGAAGCATGAAAACAAGGATGCTGACCATCCGCGGCATTGCGGTGCAAATCACCGAGCGGGAGAATTGCCGGCGCTTCATCCTGCGTAGCCGCCCGGACTGCCCGTATGCGATGCTGTCTGTGCCGAAGCGGTCGCGGGAAGCGGACATCCGCCGCTTTCTGGAAAATCAGCAGGAGTGGCTGCAAGCGCATGTCGGTGCGGTGAAAAATCCGCCGACGTTCGCGCCGGGCGAGGTGCATCGGCTGATGGGCGCGTGGGTGACGCTGGGAGCGGATGTGCCGTCAGGCGCGGCGTTCGCGAAACTGCGCAATGAGCGGCTGATTCGCGAAATTGAGCGCGATATTGCAAAGTGGGCGAGCACCCTGCATGTGAGCATCACGCACGTTACCCTGCGGGAAATGACGAGCCGCTGGGGCAGCTGCCGCAAGCAGACGCAGCGCCTGACGTTCAACACGCGCCTTGGCTGTGCCGACGAAAGTATGATTGAATACGTCGTTGTGCACGAACTGTGCCATCTGATTTATGCCGACCACTCGGCGCGGTTCTGGACGCTGGTGGCAAGCTGTCTGCCGGACTGCAAGCAGCGGCAAATCGCGCTGAACCGCATGGACATGACCCCGAAAGTGCCCTAATCACCGTATTACACACCGAAATCCGGGAAATCATATGCTGAAAGCAGCCGGAATACCGGCTTCTATGAAAAAATCAAAAGGCGGCGGCAGAAAAATGCCGCTTTTGCCTTGACATCCCGGACGGAGTGTGACATCATGAAACGTGGCGACGTATACCAGGCGAACCTTGACCCGGTGATTGGGTCGGAGCAGGGGGGCATCCGCCCGGTCGTCATCATCCAGAATGACCGCGGCAACCGATATTCCCCGACCGTCATCGTCGTGGCGGTCACGACGCGCAGAAAAAAGCCGCAGCTTCCCGTGCATGTGCTGCTGACGCGGGAAGAAAGCGGCTTGAAGGAGGATTCCATCGTCCTGACCGAGCAGGTTCGGACGCTGGAGAAAACACGCCTGACTCGCTATCTGGGCACAGTGACGGCGCAGGCTATGAAACGCATCGACCGCGCACTGGGCATGAGCATCGGCAGCACATGATACTATTTCCGGATTCACCTGCGCCATCTGCTTGCGCCTTTTCCCCTCTGGCGTCCGCTCATTCCACTTAGCGTAGCGCTGCTACGCTGCGTTTCATTCGCGTTAGCCAGAGTGAAAAATTCGCGGCGCATCTTGGCGCATTTTCATCCGGAAATAGTATGAGTACGCAAACAACAAAGGAGCAGAAATCACCATGAACAAGCAATGGAATTGGAAAACGGTTCTTCAGCACGAGCAGGCCATCGTGTGGACGCAGATTGTGCTGGGCTGCATCATCGGCGGCGCGGCGTATCCGCTGTTTCTCACGCCCTGCAACATCGCGCCCGGCGGCTTGACCGGCGTCGGCATGATTTTAAACTACCTCTTCCAGTTCCCCATCGGCACAACTGCGCTGGTGCTGAATATCCCGCTGTTTATCATGGGCTATCGCAGCATGGGGCATGTGTTCGTTATCCGCTCGCTGGTGGCGACGGTGCTGTTTTCCCTGGCGATTGATATTCTGCAGCTGCAGCCGCTGACGAGCGACCCGATGCTTGGCGCGATTTTCGGCGGTGCGCTGATGGGCGTCGGCTTGGGACTGATTCTCCGTGGCGGCGCGACGACCGGCGGCACGGATATGCTGGCGAAAATGGTGCATCAAAAGCTGCCTTTTATTTCGACCGGTATGTTTCTGATGATAATCGACTGCGTTGTGGTGATTTTTGCCGCCGTCTGCATCGGCACGACCGAAGCGCTGTTTGCGCTGGTATGTATTTTCATCAACGGCAAAGTGATAGACATGGTGATGCTGGGCTTGTCGAAGAACAAAGCGTGCTTTGTGATGAGTGAAAAGTGGGCGGAAATTTCGCATCAGGTGCTGCACGACATGGACAGAGGAGCCACGCAGCTGTCGGCGCGCGGGGCGTATTCGGGCAAGGAACGCCCCGTGCTGCTGTGCGTCCTGCCGCCGCAGGAGGTTGCACGGTTTAAGGAGATTGTGCGGAAAGAGGATGACCGGGCGTTTATGTTCATCACCGAAGCGCATGAGGCGCTGGGGGAGGGCTTTGATAGGCTGGCGGAAAAAGACTGATTCTAATTGGAAATAAACAATTAAAAATTAGCATGTTTTTTCCCGATGCAGAAGCGTAAAGCGTTTTGATTTTGTCCAAGCAGCTTTATCGCGGCGGATGAGGTCGTTTCTTCATGAAAGTCCTTTCGATGGGAAATTTCTGTGCGAAAAAGTCATTTTGTGGTATTTTGCGTTTGACAAATCATCACACTTGTCGTATACTATATTGTGTGTCATCTTGACGATGGCCAAAAGAAACAGAAGCTCGCACACAGGGGAAGGAGAAACATCAGCCGCCCCTGCTGTCCTATCTGGAAAGGAATGAAACGGACAATGGCGTTGCGGAAAAAGGTGGTTTGTCTGCTGGCAATGGCGCTGGCACTGCTGATGCTCTGCGGCACGGCAATGGCGGATAATTTCAGTTTCCTTCCGTCGCGGACGGAGAACGGCAAGGAGTACCTTGCGCACCCTTCGTCGGAATTGACGACAATTCTGCTCATCGGCTATGACCACTACGCAAACGGTCAGATTGAGGAAGAGCCGAGCCAGTATCACCTCGGCGGGCAGTCGGACTTTCTTTTGCTGCTGGTGATTGACCATAAGAATCAGCAGATTCATCAATTGCAGTTTGACCGCGACACGATGACCCCCATCAAGCTTGTTGCGACCAACGGCAAGGACGCGGGGACGCGCCGTCTGCAGCTGTGCTTGGCGCACGCCTACGGCAGGACGCGCGAGGAGAACAATCAAAACACCATCTGGGCAGTGGAAAAGCTGCTGGGCATCGAGAAGGCGGATGACGGCGCGGAGATTGACTATTACATCAGCATGGATATCTCCGGCATCAACAAGCTTAATGAGCTGGTCGGCGGGGTGACCGTCACGATTCCCAACGATGATCTGCTTGCCCTTGACCCTACGCTCAAGGGCGGCGAGACCATCAAGCTGACCGGGATGCAGGCAGAATACTTCACCCGCACCCGCTATGATACCGCCGAACCGACGAATGAAGCCCGCATGGCACGCCAGCGCATCTATTTGAACAGCCTCGAAACGCTGCTGGAGGAGAAGATTCGCGCGAACGTGAATTACGTCAACACGCTGCTGAACGAAATGGGCATGATTTTCGACCGGACGACAACGCTGGATTCCGGCTTCGGCTTTACCACTGACGATGCGACCGGTACGGCGATTACCGACACAACCGACCACTACCTGATGGCGAACGTGAGCATCGATAATCTGGCGCTGCTGGCAAATCGCGTGATGGACTACGAAGTGCTGGACGTGGAGACGCTGAACGGCGTGCACTCGCTGGGCAGCGACGAACACATCCACTTTGACCTCTACGAGAACGAGGCACTCAACTGGACGCTGAAGACCTTCTACACGGAGGCAGCCGGAAACTAACGTAGTGCAAGTACTTTTTTGAAAGAACAATAGGAGGACACCATGGCTTCTGAACATCAGGCAATTTCGCAGCATCAGGTGGAACAGGAAGAAACAACCATTGACTTGGCAGAACTGTTCTACCGCCTGCTGGATAAGGCGAAGTTCATCATCGTTGCGGCACTGCTGGGCGCGATTATTGCCTTCTGCGTGACGAAATTCTTTATGACGCCCATGTATCAGGCGTCGGCAAAGCTGTATGTGCTCAACAGCAGCGGCACCTCCCTCAATCTGTCGCAGATTCAGCTGAGCAGTTCGCTGGCGTCGGACTATGTGCAGGTGTTCGACAACTGGCATGTGCACGAGATGGTCAAGCGCCGCCTGAACCTCGATTACACCTATGCACAGATGGGAAAAATGATTTCCGTGGAAAACCCGACCAACACGCGAATTTTGAAGGTGACGGTACAGAGCGACGATCCGCAGGAAGCTGCGGACATGGCGCTGACGTATGTGCAGGTGGCGCGCGAGTTTATCGCCGCAAAGATGGACATGGATATGCCCACCATCTTTGAAGAGCCGCAGCTGCCCACGCGCCCCTATTCGCCCAGCACGATGAAGAACACGGTGCTTGGCTTTCTGCTGGGTCTGCTGCTGATGTGCGGCATCGTGGTCGTGCAGTTCCTTGCGGATGACCGCGTCCGCAACGCCGACAAGCTGGAGAAGCAGCTGGGTCTGGCAACCATCGGCATGATGCCCGTGCAGAGCTACGATTTGTCCCGCGAGCATAAGAACGGCAAGGAGGGGAAGTAAACCATGAAGAAGGCAATCATTCATCAGCACTATCCCCTTGATTATGCGGGAGAAGAGACGCTGAACTCCATCTGCACGAACCTTGCCTTCATCGGCACGGATAAGCGCAAAATTGTGATCACCAGCAACTCTCAGAGCGAGGGCAAGAGCTGGATGACCATGCACATCGCTGAAAACATGGCGCGCCGCGGCCGCCACGTTGTGCTGGTGGACGCGGATATGCGCCGCTCCTTCATGGTGCAGCGCTATAAGCTGGAACTGGAAGGCGAAGGGCTGGGCTTGGCGCACTTCCTCGCCGGGCAGTGCGACCTGAACGATGTTGTCTACGAGTCGGACGTGTACGGCATGTGCCTGATTCCGGCGGGGCGCGACGTGGTGAATCCCATCAACCTGATTGACTCGTCGTACTTTGAGCAGATGCTGGAGGCGCTGGCGCAGTCCTTCGACATGGTGATTGTGGACGCACCGCCGGTTGGCATGGTGATTGACGCGGCGGAAATCGCGGCCTTCTGCGACGGCAGCGTGCTGGTGCTGGAGTATAACCACACCCGCCTGCGCGAAGTGGCGGAATGCAAACGGCAGATGGAAAAATCCGGTACGCCGGTGCTGGGCTGCATCATCAACAAAGTCAACTTCAACGCGCTGAGTGCAAAGCGATATTACAACAAAAACTATTACAGCCACTACACGAAAGGCTACTACAAGCACGACGACAAGGACAGCCAAGCCAAGGCGTAATGGCATAATACGATTTCCAAATTTACCTGCGCCATCTGCTTGCGCATTTTATAAATTCATTAAAATCAGGAAAAGCAATATCATGTTCGTTGACATTCATCACCACCTCATCTACGGTGTAGACGACGGCGCGCAAACGTGGGAGGACACGCAGAAGATGATTCTGCGCGCCGTGGACGAGGGCATCACCGACATCGTATGCACCTCCCATGCGACACCGGGCATTACCCCTTTCCCGACGGAAAAGTACCTTGCGCATTTCGCACAGGCACAGCAGTGGTGCATAGACCATCAGCTGCCCGTGACGCTGCATACCGGCTGCGAAATCCTCTACACGGATGCCAGCCCGCATCTGCTCAAAGAGGGTCACTATCCGTCACTGGCGGAAACGTGGACAGTGCTGGTGGAGTTCTCCGGCGACGTGCCGTACAGCCGCATGTGCGAGGCAGCGCGGCTCTTTGGCAATGCGGGATTCACGGTCATCTTTGCGCATGTGGAGCGCTTTGACCCGATGCGCAACTTCAAGCACGTTCGTGAGCTGCGCGAGGAATACGGTGTGTATATGCAGATGAACGCGAACACGGTGCTGATGAAGAAGGGCTTTTTCGCTGACCGCTGGACGCGCAAGATGCTTGATGAGGGTTACATTGACTGCATTGCGACCGACGCGCACAACACGACGTCGCGCCCCTGCCGGATGCGGGAGTGCTTCGAGAAGCTGAAAGCGTCCTATGGCGTGGAGGCGGCGGAAGAACTCTGCGGCGGCTTCCAAAGAAGGCTGCTGAACCTGTAAAATCGCAAAATAAGAGATTCTTCACGGAAACTTGGGGGAAGAGCAGCTTGGGGGCACGTCTGCGGACGCGCAAAGTTACTGGCAGGGACGCTTCGCTGCCTGCACCTTTGTTGGCGGCTTCCTTGGGATTGGTCGGACGCGGAACAGTTGGGGCGTTGCCCCAACCCCCACAAGGGACGCTGTCCCTTGACCCTGCAAGGGGCAATTGCCCCTTGACCCCTTTTCGCGATTGAGTTGGTTGCGCTTTCATGCTCCTTCCGCGTGCAGCTTTTTGGTGCTTCGCCTAAGCCCTTGTTTTCCGTGAATAGCCAAATAAGACGGCTTCCAGTCCCGTGATTTTGGGATTGGAAGCCGTCTTTGCGCTATCATTCTTTGGGCAGCATCGCCGCACTGCGCACGGGCTTGTCCAGCCGCAGTTCGATATACTGCCGCATCAGGCGGTACGGCGCCATCATCTCTGGCGAATCCACCCATCCGGCGGAACCCGTCGTCAGCATTGTTCGCAGCCAGTTCACCTGCGCCGCTGAAATCGGCACATGAACGGGCTGGCGGCAGTCGCGGCAGACCAGCCCACCTTCGGTCAGGTCGAACCACGTCGATTCGCCATCCGCAATCCGCCGCTGACAGTGGACGCAGTGGTGCAGGCGCGGCACAAATCCTTCGCTTTGCGACAAGTGCAGCAGAAAGCCAGTCAGCAGCGGCCGCCATGGCTGATCGGAGAAGGTCAGGCGCGACAGCGTGTGCAGCAGGAGCATGAAGGTTTCCTGCGCGGGGACGCCGGGCTGGATGACGTTCTCAACAACGCCGAGGAGGTACGTTCCGACGGCCAAGCGGTCGAAATCAGCGCGCAGGGGATAGAACGTCTCCATCAGATTCGCGCTGATGACGGTAAGGTGATTGCCGCGCTCGTACAGCTCAAAATCGCCCAAGGCGAACAGCTCGCTGGCGTTGAGAATAGGGGAGCGCGGTTTGCGGCATCCGCGGGCAAGCGCCTCAATGCGCCCCTTCGTCGGGCTGAAGAGGGTCAGCATTCGGTCGTTGTCCCGGTAATTGGCGTAGCGGAGGACAATCGCGGTGTGTTCGGTCTGTTTCATAGCCAAGCATCTTACCCAAAGGCTGCGCACAGTCGCCCATGCGCAGCCTTTGCTTATTTGCTTACTCGTTCGGAATCAGGGTCGCGAAGTAGATGCAGTCACCCACCTCGCGGCGCTTCGGGTTCGAGGGGGAGTTGATTTTCTCATTGTTCAGCACCACGGTGCAGGAGGAACCGCCATCGAGGTTGTAGGCGTTCTGCAAGCCGAACGCGCCCGCCAGCTTTGCCGCGCCCCACAGGTCGAAGCCGATGGACTTCGGGCTTTGGCTTTCCGGGCCTTCTGTGCAAAGGATGACGAACTCCATCGGGGTAATCTGTCCGAAAATCATGCGCTGCGCCAGCGTCTTGGGGCCGTTGTCCATGCGGGAGTCGAACTCGTCGCGGACAACGCCGTCAATCACCAGTCCGGGGCCGAAGCAGAACGTGTGGGCGACCGTGCCGCCGTTTTCCAGATAATCCTGCCATTTTTGATGCGTCGTGCCCTGAATGATGTGCATACCGCCCTCGGTGTCGATAATCATCGTGTCGCGGTATTCGCGGGGCAGTTCACGCAGACGGTGCGTGTTGCGATAGACGATTCCTTCAGAATGGTAGATGAAGTAGTCGCCGTTGATGGCGAGGACGGCGTTATTCTGCTTTGCCATGCGTTCGACGCGCACGGTGTTCTTGGACGGGTAGGGGAACGCCAGCGCAGTGCGAATCTGCGTCGGATCGGTGATTTTGACGTACACCGCCATGACGGTCGTCGTGCCCTCGCCGGGTTCATCAACACGCTCGATGTCCTGCGTCCAGTAGGACGTTTCGACGCGAATATCCAGCGAATCGTCGTGGTAGCCGCCCTGATCGGGCAGATAGCAGTCCGGATTCGGCAGATACGGCGCAGCAAGGAGTTTTCTGCCCGTGCTGTCCAGCCAAGGAAGCGGCTCGTAGGTCGTTTCCTCCGCCAGCGCAGGGCAAAGCATCGCCAGCAGCGCACACACGGCGATGAGTTTCCGCAGATATTTCATTTGTCTATTCCTTTCCGTAGAGGGGGGGGAGGCGCAAGGGGCGCTGCCCCTTGACCCCGCAAGGGAGTTCCTCCCTTGACCCTTTCGCGCGATTGAGTCGGTGACGCTCTCACGCTGCTTTCGCGTGTTTATGGGGGAAAACCAAGGGGCGCTGCCCCTTGACCCTGCAAGGGAGAATGAAACGGGACGAAGTCCCCTCCCTTGACCCTTTCGCGCGATTGGGTTGAACGCGGCTGCATACAGTGCCCGCGTGTTTATGAGGGAAACGGGCGAAATTAGAAGCGCATCCGCTCCTCGATGTAGCTCCGCAGATCCTTCAGCGCCACACGCTCCTGCAGCATGGTGTCGCGGTCGCGAACCGTGACCGACTGCGTCGCTTCGGTGTCGAAGTCCACGCAGATCGTGAACGGCGTGCCGATTTCGTCCTGACGGCGATAGCGCTTGCCAATCGAACCCGTTTCGTCGTAATCCACCGGGAAATACTTCGCCAAATCCGCGTGGATTTCGCTCGCCAGCGCGCCCAGCTTGTTCTTTTGCAGCGGCAGAACGGCAGCCTTGTAGGGCGCCAGCGCCGGATGCAGGTGCAGCACCGTGCGCACGTCGCCGCCCTCCAGCTCCTGCTCCTCGTAAGCATTGCACAGGAATGCCAGCACCATGCGGTCAACGCCCAGCGACGGCTCGATGCAGTAGGGGATGTAGCGCTCGTTCGTCACCGGGTCGAGGTATTCCAGCGACTTGCCGGAATGGTTTTGATGCTGCGTCAGGTCGTAATCCGTGCGGTCGGCGATGCCCCAGAGTTCACCCCAGCCGAACGGGAAGAGGAACTCGAAGTCCGTCGTCGCCTTGGAGTAGAACGCCAGCTTCTCCGGCTCATGGTCGCGCAGGCGCAGGCTGTCCTCCTTGATGCCCAGCGAAAGCAGCCACTGCTTGCAGAACGAACGCCAGTAGTCGAACCACTGCAAATCCTCGCCGGGCTTGCAGAAGAATTCCAGCTCCATCTGCTCGAATTCTCGCACGCGGAAGATGAAGTTGCCGGGGGTAATCTCATTGCGGAAGGATTTGCCGATCTGTGCGATGCCCGCCGGGAGCTTTTTGCGCATGGAGCGCATGACGTTGGCGAAGTTGACGAAGATGCCCTGCGCGGTTTCGGGACGCAGGTAAATCTCGTTCTCCGGCGTTTCCATCACGCCCGCGTGGGTCTTGAACATCAGGTTGAACTGGCGGATGCCGGTGAAATCCTTCTTGCCGCACTTCGGGCAGACGATGTCGTGCTCGGCAATGTACTTCTCCAGCTCAGCGTTCGTCCAGCCGTCGCCGGTTTCCGCGCCACCGGTGAAGTCCTCAATCAGCTTGTCTGCACGGTAGCGGGCCTTGCAGGCCTTGCAGTCCATCAGCGGGTCGTTGAAGCCGCCCACGTGACCCGACGCCACCCACACTTCGCGGTTCATCAGAATGGCGCAGTCCAGCCCCACGTTGTACTTGCTTTCCTGCACAAAATTTCTGCCACCACGCTTTTTTCACATTGTTCTTAAATTCCACACCCAGCGGGCCGTAGTCCCATGTATTTGCCAAACCGCCGTACAGTTCGCTTCCGGCAAAAATCAGACCGCGGTTTTTGCACAGCGCAACCAGTTTGTCCATCGTCAAATCAGCCATCGTGATTTCCTCCTGAAAAAGTGAGAATCTAACAAATGTAATGATAGGCGCAAACGCTCACTTTGTCAAGGCTGGAACGCATTTTTTCCACCGAAAACGCTGATTTTCCGTGCTGAAATCTGCTGATTTTCCCGCAAACGATATTTTTCGCAAATTTCCCGAAAAAAATTTCATTTTCCCTCTTGCATTTTCCGAAGAAGTGTGCTATTATATCAATGTTGTCAGTGCGATTCACTCGCCGGCACACGGATGCTGATATAGCTCAGTTGGTAGAGCGCATCCTTGGTAAGGATGAGGTCACCAGTTCAAATCTGGTTATCAGCTCCACAAGCCTTGCATTTTGCAGGGCTTTTTTCGTGTTTTGGAGCAGATTTTGCATTTATAAGCAGAACTCATTGCAGTTTCGACGTTTTTCCTGACCTCATCCCTATTTTTCTGCACCTGCCGCTTCATTAGACGGTGAATTTGCCCCCCAAAAGCACGGTGCGCAGGTCTGCCAATCGCCTGCGCACCGCGAGGTTCACTTATTTTCCTCCACTACTACCGTCTGTACCGACGCCTCCTCCCGCCACGTCTCTTCCTTCACCAGTGTCGCGAACCAGATGCAATCCCCAACCATGCGGTTCTTGTGGCTCGACGGCGAGTTAATCTTCTGATTATTCAGCGCAATCGTGCTCGATGAGCCGCCGTCGAGGTTATACGCGTTGTCCAGCCCAAACTGCACGCACAGGTTCGCCATCTGCACAAGGTCGAAGCCGACGGATTTCGGGGCGGTGCTTTCCGGCCCCTCGTTCGTCAGTATCAGGTATTCCAGCTTGCCGATCTGCCCGATGACCATCCGCTGAGCTTTCTTCGCTTTGCCGTTGTCGATGGTTACGTCATCGAGGCTCGTGAGCGGAACGCCATCTACCACCAGCGCGGGGCCGAAGCAGAAGGCGTGCAGCACCGTGCCGCCGCCGGCAATGTACTCGTCCCACTTCGCCTGTGTTGTGCAGGTGATGAGGTGGAAGTCGCCATTTTCGTCCACAATCAGCTCGTCGCGGCCCTTGTGCGGGCGCATCCGCAGCGTCTGACCGTTGCGGACGACGATGCCCTGCTCGTGGTAGAGACAGTAGTCACCGTCGATGCCCATGACGGCGTTGAAGCGCTTCGTCATGTCGTTGACGTGGCGCGCCTGCTTCGACGGGTACTTGTTCGCGAAGCCCGTGCGGAACTGGCTCACGTCGGTCAGCTTCACGCGCGCGGACATGACGGTCGTTGTGCCTTCGCCGGGGGCATCGACCTGCTGCAAATCCTGCGTCCAGTAGGTGACGTTAATCTGGATGTCGATGGAATCATCATGGTAACCGCCGTTATTGGGCAGGTAGCAATCCGGGTTCGGCAGGTTGGGGGAAACCTTGATATCCCACGGAATTGGCTCGAAATCGGGCGCGTCCTCCGCCAAAGCGGGAACAATCAGCAGTGCGCAGAGCAAAAGCGAAATCAGGCGTTTCATTGGGAAATGTACCTCCTGCAGTGTTCTACTTATCAGACGAATCAAAAGGGGAAAACGTTGTAATGCGTGAAAATTTAATTTTTTTGTAACAATTCTGCGGATGCGCACCATTTCGCTCAAAAGTTGAAATTCCCTCTTGCATCAGCGCGCAAAATGGCGTATAATAAGCCTGTCAAATGACCCCGCTTGACGGGAGAAAAGCAGCTTTTGTCCTTCCAGAGAGCCGCCGGATGGTGCGAGGCGGCAGGACGCGGGTGCTTCTTCCACTCCCGAATGGGGGCAGACGAGGAGTCTGCCGGGTTCGCCCGATACCGCGAACATGAGTGGTCTGACGACGTGCGTCAGGCAAACTGGTGGCAACGCGAGCTTCTCGTCCCGAATTTTACGGGATGGGAAGCCTTTTGGTTTCCGCCAAGCAAGATAAGGAGGATTTTTTCCGATGCTGGACATCAATCTGCTCCGTACCAACCCCGAATTGGTGAAGGAGAACATCCGCAAGAAGTTTCAGGATGAAAAGCTCGTCATGGTTGACGAAGTCGTCGAGATGGACAAGGAGTACCGCGCCGCGATTCAGCAGGCGGACACCCTGCGCAACCAGATTAAGGTTGCGTCCAAGCAGATTGGCATGCTGATGGGCAAGGGTCAGAAGGAAGAGGCCGAAAAGGCGAAGGAACAGGTCGCCGTTTACAAGGCGGATCTGGAGGGCCTGGCGGCGAAGGAAGACGAATTGCAGGCGGAAATCCGCAAGCGGATGCTCGTCATCCCGAACATCATTGACCCGTCTGTGCCGATCGGCAAGGATGACAGCCAGAACGTGGAAATCGAGCGCTTCGGTGAGCCCGTCGTGCCGGATTTCGAGATTCCGTATCATGTGGATATCATGGAGCGCCTGCACGGCATCGACCTTGACAGCGCCCGCAAGACCTCCGGCAACGGCTTCTATTACCTCATGGGCGATATTGCCCGCCTCCACTCCGCGATTCTGTCCTATGGCCGTGACTTCATGATCGACCGCGGCTTCACCTACTGCATTCCGCCGTACATGATTCATGGCGACGTGGTGACGGGCGTGATGAGCTTCGCCGAGATGGAGAACATGATGTACAAGATCGAGGGTGAAGACCTCTATCTGATTGGTACGTCCGAGCACTCCATGATCGGCAAGTTCATTGACACGATTCTGGACGAAAGCCAGCTGCCGCAGACGCTGACGAGCTATTCCCCCTGCTTCCGCAAGGAAGTTGGCGCGCATGGCATTGAGGAGCGCGGCGTGTACCGCATCCACCAGTTCGAGAAGCAGGAGATGATCGTCGTCTGCAAGCCGGAGGACAGCCCGATGTGGTTCAACCGCCTGTGGCAGAACACCGTCGATTTCTTCCGCTCGATGGATATCCCGGTTCGCACGCTGGAATGCTGCTCCGGTGACCTTGCTGACCTGAAGGTGAAGTCGCTGGACGTGGAAGCGTGGTCTCCGCGCCAGAAGAAGTACTTTGAGGTCGGCAGCTGCTCGAATCTGGGCGATGCGCAGGCGCGCCGCCTGAAGATTCGCGTCAAGGGCGATGATGGCCGCAAATACTTCGCGCATACGCTGAACAACACCTGTGTTGCGCCGCCGCGTATGCTGATTGCCTTCCTCGAAAACAACCTGCAGGCCGACGGCCGCGTCCGCATTCCGGAAGCGCTGCGGATGTACATGGGCGGGAAGGAATATATCGGCTGATTGGGCTGAAGGGAAAATTGCAAAGGGACGGGTGCAAGGGGTGGGATGCTCCTTGCCCCCGTTTTTTCTTTTCCCCGCGCCCTTCTTTTCCGCCGCCCGCCCGCATACCATCCATCAGCCGAATCAACGGGCAAGGAGGCGGACAAACATGAAACTTCCCAAACTTCCGAAACTTCCATCCCTCAAATCCCTTCATCTCCCCAGCCGCATCACGATGGAACGGCTGCTCATTGTCTCTGCGGCGGCGCTTGTAGTTGTCCTCGCCGTCCGCGGCGGACAGCAGACCCAAACCGCCATGCAGCAGACTGACTTCACCCCCGATGTCAGCACCCAAACCATCGCGGACGCATCGCCGGATGTCGAAGTGACCTCTACCGTCTGCTGGTATGAGGACGGCGAGGGGTATCTCGTGCCGGTCACGCGCCAGATTCCGCTGCAGGACGGCGTGGCGAAGGCGACGCTAAGCCTGATGGTGAAGTCGTCGGAAAATGACCTCGCGGCGGCGCGCATGGGGCTGCGGAACGTTATTCCAGAGGGCGTGACGTTCGATTTGGACATTTCCGGCGGCAAGGCGCGCGTGGACTTGAGTAAGGAGGCGCTGAGCTGCCAGAACGCGGAAGAAGAGCTGCTGATGGTGCAGGGGACGGCGGCGGCGCTGTGCGGATTTGACACGGTGCAGGAGGTAACGTTCCTCTTTGACGGTCAGAAGCGCTCGCAGTTGACGCACGGGACAGACGTATCCGGCGTGTTCAAGGCGGACGGCGTGAATCTGGAAAGCGTGGAGACGACGGCGAACCTGACGAATGCGTCGCGGGTGCAGCTATATTTCCCGTCGGCGGACGGGCGGCTGATGGTGCCTGTTACGCGGACGGTGTTTTCCCCCGCTGACCTGACCACGGCAATGCTGGAACTGGCGAAAGGCCCGGAGAAGGACAGCGGGCTGGAAATTCCGCTGCCAAAGGACTGTGGTCTGCGGTCGGTGACGCTGAAGAACGGTGTCGCGACAATTGACTTCACAAAAGAATTTGCGTCCCTTGCGACGGCGGAGGACGCGAGCGCGGCGACAAGCCAGGCGCTCCGGGCAATTGTGTTCACGGCGAGCCAATTTCCGGGCGTGAAGAAAGTCGAGGTGCTGGTGGAAGGAAAGCCGTTTGAGGCGCAGCCATCCGCGGTGACGACGTTCGTGAATCAAGCGGACGAAGTGATGGCGCAGTATCCGGGGCTGATTACGGTGGACTAATACTATTTCCTGCATTCGCGGCGCATTCTCATTTGAAAATAGTATAAAAAAGGCGGGTGCGCGGAGCTTCAAACTCCATGCACCCGCTTTGCGTATATCAATAATAGTTATTTCTTGTTTCCCCCGAACAGCCCCGTGATTCCGCCCAGAATCCCGCGCGTCACCTGCCGCGTCACTTCGCGGGTCGCGGTGCTAATCGCCGTATTCTGCACGCGCCCCAGCAATGAGTCGTTCTTCCGGGCGCGCGCGGCACGTTCTTCGCGCAGTTCATCCGCGTGCTTCCGGCGTTCTTCCGCCTGACGTTCCTTCTCGGCTTTCTCAGCTGCTTTGCGCTGCTTCTCCGCCTCGCGCTCCTGCGCCTTCGTCGTTGTCGGCGCTGCTGCGGGCTGCGCCTGAGCCGGGACGTAATTGCCCGTCGCGGGGTCAAGCTGCATCGGCATCATCTTCTGCACATACTGCCCACTTGCCGGGTCGTAGACCATCACCAGCATGTTTTGCACCTGCGGCTGCTGCACGGTCAGCACCGGGACAGGCTGCGCCTGACCTATCGGCTGCTGCTCCTGCTGATTCTGCCACGCCGGACGTGCGGGTTCGTCCGCCGCCATCCAGGCGGGACGCGGCGTGCTGCACTGTGCGGCAGGCTGTTGAACAGGCTGTGCCTGACCCACAGGCTGAGCCTGAGCCATCGGCTGTGCCTGAACCATCGGCTGCGCCTGATTCATCGGCTGGGCAGCCTCGCGCTGCACATAATTCCCTGTCTGCGGGTCGAACACAAGGAACGCATCGGGGCGGCTGACCGACGGCGCAGCGGTCGAAATCTGCGGCGCGGCGGCTTCCGGCGCGGGCATCTGCTCCTTCTGGAACGC
>VOFJ01003204.1_pt1 | contig 63415 bp, 60 predicted proteins | sample 5384081 | NCBI WGS metagenome assembly VOFJ01 (sample SAMN12384729, study PRJNA508395) | human gut metagenome | isolation source: healthy gut I | host: Homo sapiens | reverse complement strand
CCACGAACACGCCGAAGTCGATGACGTTGCGCACCGTGCCGGTCAGCACCATGCCGGGCTTTAGGTCTTTCATTTCAAGAACGTCGGTGCGCAGGATGGGCTTTGGCAGCTCGTCGCGCACGTCGCGGCCGGGCTTTAAAAGTTCGCTCATGATGTCACGCAGCGTGGGAACGCCGACGCCGATCTCACCCGCGGCCTTGTCCTCGCCGTAGGCCTTGACGCGATCGGGCAGATCGGCGAGCCTGCCGCCCTTCACGTCGGCGAGCGTGTGGCCGGTCAGGTCGAGCAGCGCCTTCGCGGCCTCATAGCTCTCGGGGTGGACGGCGGTGTTGTCGAGAACGCTCCTGCTCTCCGGCACGCGCAGGAAGCCTGCGCACTGCTGGAAGGCCTTGGGGCCGAGCTTTGGCACTTTCTTGATCTGCGCGCGTGAGGTGAACGCGCCGTTCTCCTCGCGGTACGAGACGACATTTTTCGCCGTTGTGCCGTTCAGGCCCGCGACGCGCTGCAAAAGTGACGGCGACGCCGTGTTGATATCCACGCCGACGGCGTTGACGCAGTCCTCCACCACGCCGTTCAGCGCCTCGTCCAGCTGCTTTTGCGGCATATCGTGCTGGTACTGGCCCACGCCGATGGCCTTGGGGTCGATCTTCACGAGCTCCGCCAGCGGGTCCTGCAATCTTCTGGCGATGGACACAGCGGAGCGGAGGTTGACGTCGTACTGCGGGAATTCCTCGGCGGCGAGCTTGCTCGCCGAGTACACGGACGCGCCCGCCTCAGAGACGATCATGTAGCTCACGTGCGCACCGCCCTCGTTCACCTGACGGATGAGCTCGACGGCCATCTGCTCGGTCTCGCGGCTGGCCGTGCCGTTGCCGATGGCGATGTGCTCCACACCGTGCTTTTTGATGAGCGTTGCCAGCGCGGCGATGGCTTCATTTTTCTGCCGCTCGCCGTAGGTGGGGTAGACCACGGTGGTATCGAGCACCTTACCTGTGCCGTCCACGACCGCGACCTTGCAGCCCATGCGGTAACCGGGATCAAGGCCCATCGTGACCTTGCCCTTGACCGGCGGCTGCATCAAAAGCGGCTTTAAGTTGAGCGCAAACTGGCCGATGGCACCCTCGTCTGCCTGCTCAGTGAGCTGATTTCGCACCTCGCGTTCGAGCGAGGGGAAGATGAGACGGTCGTAGGCGTCCTCGGCGGCGGACTTGACGAATTCCATGGCGGCGGAGCCGGGCTTCACGACTGCACGGCGCAGCAGCGGGAGCGCCTGCTCGCGGTCGAGCGTGATGGAGACCTTCAAAATGCCTTCTTTTTCACCGCGGTTGATGGCGAGCACCTGATGCCCCTGCAAGCGGGCGACAGACTGCGTAAAATCGTAGTATAGGCGATAGACGCTGTCGTCCTCGGTCGCGGCCCTGCTCACAAGCTGGCCCTGACGGGAAATGAGCGCGCGAAGGCTCTTGCGGATGGCGGCGTCGTCAGAGATCTGCTCAGCGATGATGTCGCTCGCGCCCTGCAGGGCGTCCTCGACCGTCTCGACGCCCTTTTCGGGGTCGACAAAGTCGCGCGCGGCCTCCTCGGGCCGCGGGCAGTCTCGCTCCTGCGCGAAGAGCAGCGCGGCGAGTGGTTCAAGGCCCTTTTTCCTTCGCCATCGTGGCGCGGGTGCGGCGCTTTTGCTTGTAGGGGCGGTAGAGGTCTTCGACCTCGGCGAGCGTTTTGGCGCTGTCGATGGCGGCAGCGAGCTCGTCGGTCAGCTTGCCCTGCTCGTCGATGGACTTTTTCACCGCTTCGCGGCGCTCTTCAAGACCGCGGAGGTATTGGAGCCGCTCTTCGAGCGTGCGCAGAGAGGTATCGTCCATTGCACCGTGGAGCTCCTTGCGGTAGCGGGCGATAAAGGGATGGTGTTGCCCTCGTCGAGCAGATGCACGACGTTTTCAACGTGCCGGGGGTCTTTGCCGAGCTCGGCAGCAAGGGCCTGAATGAGATCCATAAAATGTTCCTTTCGTATATCGGGCGCCGAAGCGGCGCGGTCAAGTGAATCAGCAATGTCCGCCCGAAAGCGGGTGGAACGCAAAATTTATTATACCGCATCGCGCGGCGATGCGCAAAGCCTTTTGCGCAGAAAAAAGGCGGAGGATCGGCGCGACGGCTGAGGCTTTACATTTTGCCGCTTTGGCGGTAAAATACGACGCAGCGTTCAAAGGCATCGAATGCTTCGCTTTGCCGCTCAAAGGCGGCATTTTTCAGCAAGAGAAGGAGAAAGCGAAATGCAGAAGAAAAACAACAAAGGCATCATCGCCCTCATCATCGTGCTTGTGCTGGCGGCTGCCGCGCTCGTCATTTGGCAGACAAACAAGCGGGAGACGCAGCAGGGCGGTAAGGAGATCACCATCAACGTCGACCACCTGAACGGCGATGACACGACCTTCACCATCCACACCGACGAAGAGTACCTGCGCGGCGCGCTCGAGCAGGAAGACCTCATCGAGGGCACAGAGAGCGAGTACGGCCTCTATGTGCTGACTGTGGACGGCGAGACCGCCGACGAGAGCGAGCAGCAGTGGTGGGGCTACAGCGTGAACGGCACGTTTGCCGAGCTCGGCGTGGACAGCCAGCCCGTCGCGGACGGCGATGTGTACGACTTTGTGCTGAATGTCGGCTGGTAAGTCCGCAAGACTCAGCATCCGCGAGATCGCGGAGCTGTCGCTTTTCTGCGCGCTGATGGTCGCGGCAAGGAGTGCCTGCGCCTTATCCCGAACGTGCATCCCGTCACGCTGCTGCTGCTTTTGGCCACGGCGGTGTACGGGGCGAAGGCGCTCTATCCGGCGTTCGGCTTTGCCCTGCTCGAGATCGCGCTCTACGGCGCGGGGCTTTGGAACCTGATGTATCTCTACGTCTGGCCGATCGTCGTGCTCGCTGCGCTGCCGTTTCGCAGAAGCGAGAGCCGCGCATTCTGGGCGGCCATCGCGGGGCTGCACGGGCTGTGCTTCGGCGCGCTGTGCGCCATTCCGTATTTTTTCATCGGCGGATGGCAGATGGCGTTTTCGTGGTGGGTCTCGGGCATCCCGTATGACGTCATCCACTGCGTGTCAAATACGGTCCTCGTCTTCGTGCTCTTCCCGCCGCTGCGGCGCGCACTGGAGCGCGCGAAGAAAACGTCGGGCGGAAGAGAATAGCAAAAAGCACCTGCCTTCGGCTGTGTGCTCGTAAGACAGTAATTCTAATTGAATGGTAACCCAGAGGCGTATCTCAAATCTGTTACTGAGTACAAGCCTTTGGACTAAAGCTCGGTATACCAAACACCGGATTAAGAATGGACTTTGAGAGAAAGTGAGGTATAACAATATAAAACAGATTATTACTATTCAGCACACGCAATCAATTCACCACACAAATGGTATGGTGGGTTCTTGGACAGATTGGGATCTTTCTGAATCAGGCATTGAACAGGCTGAAAGAATAGGGCAGAAATTAGCGAAGCAGTTATCCGGTCACAAAATTGTTATGTATGCTTCCGATCTTCTGCGAGCAAAGCACACCGCTGAAATTGTCGCAAAGCATATGGGAATCACACCTAACATTAGAACGGAACTTCGAGAGCGCAATTTAGGTAAATGCGTTGGCAAATCTGTTCAGTGGCTTCGTGAGAACATTGAGGTTCAAGAGAAAACCATTGATGACAGGATGTTTTCTGATGCTGAGAGTAGACGAGACGAATGGAATCGCTTAAAACCTCTTTTTGACGAGATAATGGCAAGTAATGATGAATGTATCATTGTAGTATCACATGGCGATTTGCTGAGCGTTTGGAATACGATGTTCCTCGGAATGGATGTGGAAACGCTGAATCAGTTTGAACTTTTTGGTATGGCAGGCGGCGTTTCTTTCATGCTTCAAAACGATGAGGGTAAGCGATTTATCAAGAAAATGAGCGATTTGTCTTACATGACAAATCAATTTATATGAGAAAAGCGTGAGGTATAAATAAAACGGACTTTGAACAACTTGCAAAAATAGAAAATGAGAGTGAACGTGTAAACAGAACCTACGATATATTCAACGAGGATGCAAGGCTCAATCATTCCAAAGCCGCACGAGTTGAATTTTTGACTACCGTTCACTACATAGAAAAATATTTGAAAGATGGCGACAAGATACTCGACATTGGCGCAGGTGCAGGTGAATACAGCCTCTACTTTGCTCGTAAGGGTTATGAAGTCTCGGCTCTTGAACTTGCCGATGCCAATATTGCCGCATTCAAAAAGAAACTGACACCCGAAGATAAAATCGATCTTGTTCAAGGCAATGCCCTTGACCTCTCTCGATATGCAGATAAGTCGTTTGATATTGTCCTTCTGTTCGGCCCGCTTTATCATTTGAAAAATGATGCGGACAAACAGAAATGTATCAGCGAAGCAAAGCGTGTCTGCAAGGACGGCGGCAAGATCTTCTTCGCTTTTATTTCCAACGATTTTGTTTTCCTTACCGAGTTCGGATACGATGTGAATTATTTCAGCAACGGTGATTATCCCGAGCTTCCACACCGAGCAGCTCAAAGAGGGCGAGGGCGACGTCATCTGGACGATCTACCTCAAAAACGGCGACACGCTGCGCCTGCACCATACGGTCAAAATCATGCGCATCCCGGTCGTGACGCTGACCGAAAATGACTACCCGATGGCAACGATCGACGACCTGAACGCGCTGCTCGACACGCTCGCGCACGAGGCGGATCGAAAGTCGGTCTACATTTTGCAGCTGCCCGCGGTGACATACGAGGGTGGACTGACGATGAAAAATTTCTGCTGCGACCTGATCGGCAGCGAGAGCGGCACGACGTTCACCGGCACCGTGACGATTGCGACGCGCGGCATTCACCCCTCGAACATCACGAACGTCCGCTTTGTGGGCGACGGTACGGGCATCGGCCTTTCGGCGAGCGAGGGAGCGTTCCTGCACCGCTGCACGTTTGAAAACTGGAAGATCGGCGCTTACGGCGGCCTCGGCAGCTGGGTCAACGCCACGGGCTGCACATTCCGCGGCAACGACGTGGGGCTGTGGCTCGACAACCGCGGCGGCGCGACGTGCTCGGGCAGCTACTATGGCGACAGCGTGTACGAAGACAACGGCACCGCCGTGCGCATCGCCGCAATGCCGGGCACAGAGACGCTGGATTTCAATAACTGCGTGTTCCGCGGCAACGGGGTAAATGTCAAAAACGCGGCAGGATACGCCGTCGACCTCTCGCAGATCGTAACGGTGGAGAATTAAAGGAAAAAGGAGGAAACGCCGCGTTTCCTCCTTTTTGTGTTCATTCAGATATTCAGCACGAAGTGCTCTTTATGATAGTCCAGCAGGCCTTCCTTTTTCATTTTTCCGAGCTCGAGCGACAATCCGCTGCGCTCAACGGCGAGAAAGTCCGCGAGCTGCTGGCGGGAGAACGGGATGTCAAACTCGACCGCGCCGCGCCGCTGCGCCTCGGCGGAGAGATAGGACATGAGCTTGGCGCGCGTCGTGCGCTGGGCGATGTGCGTGAGCTTTTCATTGAGCAGCAGGTTTTTTCCCGCAAGGTCGCTCAGAAGGTTTCGGATGATGCGGCTGTGGTGCGCGCAGGCGGAGGGACAGACCGTCAAAAGGCGCTTGACATTCAAAAACAGCACCGTTGTCGGCGTTTCGGTCACGACGCTCACGTTGGAGACGCTGCTCGGCGCGCAGGCGAAGGCCGCGGCGTAGGTCTGCCCCGGCGCGGTGCGGGAGAGAATGTTGCGGTTGCCCCAGATATCCTCCTGCACGACGAGCGCGCAGCCGGAGAGCACCATGCCGATCTCCTCGACCGTGTCACCGGGATGAAGGAGAAACACGTCCTTGGGAAATTGCTCGGTCTTTGCCGCAAGGCAGGTGAGCATCGCGTCGAGCTCGTTCTCCGTGACGCCGGAAAAGAGCGGCGAGGCGGCGAGAATGGGAAAAAATTCTTTCATTAAAAAACACCTTTCGTTGAAAATTCAACCGACTTGCTGGCCGCATTCTACTATAATACGCTTGAAAACGCAAGGAGGTATTGCAATGAAACGGAGAATCATTGAGATCGATCAAAATAAATGCAACGGCTGCGGCGCCTGCGCCGCGGCGTGCCACGAGGGCGCTATCGCCATGGTAAACGGCAAGGCGCAGCTGATGCGCGACGACTACTGCGATGGCCTGGGCGACTGCCTGCCGACGTGCCCGACCGGCGCGATTTCCTTTGTCGAGCGCGAGGCCGCGGCCTACGACGAGCAGGCGGTGCTTGAAAACAAGCAGAAGAGAATGCAGAGGAGGGGATGACACTGCACCACAGCTGTCCCGGCATGCAGCTCAAGACCTTTGCGCACAAGGCGGCATCTGAAACGGCGGCTCCTGCTGCGCAGGAGAGCCAGCTCTCCCAGTGGCCGGTGCAGATCAAGCTCGTGCCCGTGAACGCGCCGTATTTCTCCGGCGCAAAGCTGCTCATCGCGGCGGACTGCACGGCGTACGCCTACGCGGCCTTCCACGAGAAGTTCATCAAGGGCCACATTACGCTCATCGGCTGCCCGAAGCTCGACAGCGTGGATTACAGCGAAAAGCTGACCGAGATCATCGCAAAAAATGACATCAAGAGCGTGACGGTCGTGCGAATGGAGGTCCCGTGCTGCGGCGGGCTCGAGCACGCGGCAAAGACCGCGCTGCAAAATAGCGGTAAATTCATCCCCTGGCAGGTCGTGACGATCTCGACGGACGGGAGAATACTGGATACGATTTGAGTCATCCTATGATCGATAAGACCACAGAATGAGGAGGATTTTTTCGGTGGACAACAAGATGTTTTGTTTTCAGTGCGAGCAGGCGGCGCACTGCACGGGCTGCACCGGCAGCGCGGGTGTGTGCGGAAAGAGCGCCGAAACGGCAAATTTGCAGGACGAGCTGACCGGCGCGCTCATCGGCCTTGCCCGCGCTGCGGACGGCAGCCCCAGCGTGAACGAGGGCACATGGAGCCTCATCATCGAGGCGCTTTTCACTACGCTCACGAATGTGAACTTTGACGCGGCGGCCATCCGCGATGTGACTGCACGCGTGAGGGCGGAGAAGAGCCGTCTTGTGCCGGACTGCGCGTCCTGCATGTCGCCCTGCGGGCACAACAATGACTACGATGTCTCGCGGCTCTGGACGGCGGACGAGGACATCCGCAGCCTCAAGTCGCTCATCCTGTTCGGTATCCGCGGCATGGCGGCGTACGCCTACCACGCGATGGTGCTGGGCTATACGGATGGCGAGGTCAACCGCTTTTTTGCCAAGGCATTGTTTGCCATCGGCGAGGACTGGGGCATGGATGACCTGCTCCCCCTTGTGCTGGAGGTCGGCGAGAAAAACTACCGCTGCATGGCGCTGCTCGACAAGGCCAACACGGAGACCTACGGCACGCCAGAGCCGACCACCGTGCCGCTGACGGTGGAAAAGGGACCGTTCATCGTGGTTTCCGGCCACGACCTGCACGACTTGAAGCGCCTGCTCGAGCAGACGGAGGGCAAGGGCATCAACATCTATACGCACAGCGAGATGCTGCCCGCGCACGGCTACCCGGGCCTTAAAAAGTATGCCCATCTCAAGGGCAATTTCGGCACGGCGTGGCAGAACCAGCAAAAGGAATTTGCCGACATCCCTGCGCCCGTACTATTCACCACGAATTGCCTGATGCCGCCGAAAGCGAGCTATGCCGACCGCGTGTTCACTACGGCGGTGGTCTCATATCCGGAACTCAAGCATATCGGCGCGGACAAGGACTTCACGCCGGTCATCGAAAAGGCGCTGGAACTGGGCGGCTATGCCGAGGACAAGGCGTTCACCGGCATCAACGGCGGCAGCACGGTCACGACGGGCTTTGCCCGCGGCGCGGTGCTGGGTGTGGCCGACAAGGTGGTCGAGGCCGTCAACTCCGGCCGGATCCGTCACTTTTTCTTAGTCGGCGGCTGCGACGGCGCGCGCCCCGGCAGGAACTACTACACGGAATTCGTCAAGCAGACACCGCCCGACACCATGGTGCTGACGCTGGCCTGCGGCAAGTTCCGCTTCAATGACTTAGATCTTGGCACGGTGGCGGGGCTGCCGCGCATCCTGGACATCGGCCAGTGCAACGACGCTTACAGCCATCCAGATCGCGCTGGCGCTCGCCGACGCCTTTGGCTGCGGTGTGAACGAGCTGCCGCTTTCGATGGTGCTCTCGTGGTACGAGCAGAAGGCGGTGTGCATCCTGCTGACGCTGCTGTATCTCGGCATCAAGGACATCCGCCTCGGTCCGACGCTGCCGGCGTTCCTCTCGCCGAACGTGCTCGACTACCTTGTCAAGAACTTTGGCATCGCGCCCATTACGACGCCAGAGGAGGACCTGAAGGCCATTCTGGGGTAAAACTGAAACGTACCGGCGGGCATTTTGATATGCTCCCCCTTGATGAAACAGTGAAAAAACAAATTCACTGAAAATCAAGGGGGAGCACTATTATGCCACGGAAAGCAAAAGCCAGCGCAGAAGAAAAGGCTCAAATCGTAGAGGCATACCTTCGGGGTGAGATGGGGCTTAAATCTGCAGCGGCGAAATTATCAGTAGTCATATCAACAATGGAACTATGGATAGCTCTATATAGAGCGGAAGGATCAAATGCATTTGTTCAAGCAAAAAGGAATCGTTGCTATCCTCCGGAAGTCAAAGAAGCTGCGACAAAGGAGTACTTGTTTGGAAAAGATAGTATACTTAGTATCTGCCAAAAATATTGTATTCGCAGCACAAGGAGCCTCCAACAGTGGATAAAGGTGTATCATGCTCATGGAGATTTCAACTCCAGAAAGAATTCAGGAGGCGGAAGCTACATGAAGCAGGGACGGGACACCACACAGAAAGAGCGTGTTCGGATCGTCAAGGACTGTCTGGCCAGCGGGAAAAACTATGGCGAGATGGCCTTGAAGTACAAGGTGAGCTACCAGCAGGTGCGTACCTGGACACTGCGGTTCGAGGAGATGGGCGAGGCCGGTCTGGAGGACCGGCGCGGAAAGCGAAAGAAAGACCAGGTGCCTAGAACTGAGCTGGAGAAAGCGCAGATCGAGATTGAACAGCTCAAGCACAAGCTGTATCTGGCGGAAATGGAGCGTGACCTGCTAAAAAAATTGGACGAGATCGAGAGGAGAGATGCCTTTCGGAAGTGAGACAGCGCCGCATCTATGCTGCGATCCAGGAAGCACACGAGGAAACGGGCTATCCCATAGAATTGGCCTGTGAGCTGCTCCATGCAGCGCGCTCGGCCTACCACAGATGGGCTTCTGGCAAGCTGAGCCAACGGGCCACAGAGAATGAACGGCTTGCGGACACGCTCGAGAAGATCCACGAGGAAAGCCCGGATAAGGGTTACCGAAGGCTCAACGATGATCTGCGCCATGACTGCGGCATCCATGTCAACGACAAACGGGTGCTCCGCATCTGCAGGACCAGAGATATACGCTCTACCGTGAAATATAACAACCGTGGCTGCACCAGGCAGGCAAAGAATCCACAGTATCTTGCTGAGAATCTTTTGGACAGGCAATTTTGTGCCGCAAAGCCAAACGAAAAGCGGCTCACTGATGTGACAGAATTCAAGTGGTACGAGGGAAGCGAGATCCACAAGCTCTACCTGAGCGCCATTCTTAGGATCTCTGTGACCGGCGCATTGTGTCCTATGTACTCAGCGAACGCAACGATAATCCGTTGGTTTTCAAAACCTTCGACAAGGCTGTGCAGGCCAATCCGGACGCACAGCCTCTGTTCCACAGCGACAGAGGGTTCCAGTACACCAACCGTGCCTTCCACCACAAGCTCGTGCAGGCAGGGATGACGCAGAGTATGTCCCGCGTGGCGCATTGCATCGATAACGGCCCGATGGAGGGCTTCTGGGGCATCCTGAAACGGGAACGCTATTACGGCAGACAGTTCACCAGTAAGCGGGAACTCGTTCAAATGATTGAGAACTACATCCGTTATTACAACACGAGACGTGTCCAGCGCAATCTGGGTATCCTGACGCCGATGGAAAAGCACACACTTTGCCTCGCCGCATAAAAAGCGGCCAGCAGCGCTCGGCTGCTGACCAGGGAAATTTTATATTTTTTCACTGTCTCTTGACGGGGTGCGGTTCATTTTGCCCGCCGGTATTTTTTGCAGAGAAAGAAACGCAAAAATTAAGCGTGACTTTTGACGCGAGATCTGATAAAATAAAATAAGTCTGCGCAACAGCGGGGAAAAGAGAGAAATCAACAGGAGAGATCAATGAAAAAACAGTTTGACCTCAGCGCCGCGGCGCTGCACATTTTAGCGATGGCCTTCATGCTGCTCGACCACCTGTGGGCGACGCTTTTTCTTTCGCAGGAGTGGATGACCTGCGTGGGACGTCTCGCGTTCCCCATTTTTGCCTTCATGGCGGTGGAGGGCTACTTCCACACGCACAGTTTCAAAAAATACGCGCAGCGGATGCTGATTTTTGCGTTGCTGTCGGAAATTCCCTTTGACCTGATGTACGGCGGCACGTGGTTCTACCCTGTGCACCAGAATGTCATCTGGACGCTGCTCATCGGCCTTCTTGGCATTCGGGCGATGGAGGCCGTGCGGGAAAAGGGGAAGACATGGCTCTATCTTCTGACTTGCGCTGCGGTCACGGTGCTGGGCTTTGCGCTCGGCACGCTCGGCATGGTAGATTATTACGGCATGGGCGTTTTGACGGTGTTTGTGTTCTATTTCCTCCGCGGCAGAGAGTGGTGGAAGCTGCTCGGGCAGATCGCGGCGCTCTATTGGATCAATGTGTCGCTCATCGGAGGACAGATTTTCCCGATCGAGCTTTTCGGACTGGAGTTTGAGGTCTGCGAGCAGGGGCTTGCACTGCTCTCGCTCGTGCCCATCTGGCTCTACCGCGGGCGGCAGGGACACCACAGCAAGGCGTTTCAGTATGCCTGCTACGCGTTTTATCCGGTACATATGCTCATCCTCGGCCTTATCCAGCTGTCTCTGTAACAGAATACGAAAAAAGCGCTGCCGAAAGGCGGCGCTTTTTCGCGCCCTTTTTTGGAACGTTCACAATTTGTTTATTGACATTGGAATGGAAACAACTATAATGATGACGTTCTAAAATTAGAAGATTATCATTCGATGACGAGCGAGCGCGGCGCGTGACCGAATGAGGTCGGAAAGGAACCGATATGATGCCGAAGGAACCGATGCGCGGGGCAACGTTTTTCAGCCACGCCAACAAGATGACAAAGGCTTATCACATTATGTTAACTCCACTGTGCAAGGAGACCGGCCTGCCGCCGTTAGCGATGGATATTCTGCTCTTTCTCGCCAACAATCCCGAGCACAACACGGCGAAGGACATCTGCCGCATGCGCGGGCACAAACCGGGTATCGTCTCCGTGCATGTGGAAAGACTGGTGAATGACGGTCTTCTCGAGCGGCGGGAGATGCCGGGCGACCGGCGGCAGACGCGGCTTATCTGCACCGAACAGGCGCAAGCGCTCATTGAGCGCGGACGGCAGGTGCAGTGGCAGTTCGGAAGACGTCTGCTCGAGGGCATCCCGGAGGAGGATCTGGCGACGATGCGCCGCTGCCTTGAAAGAATGGATGGCAATCTGAACGGCATCTGCAAGGAAAAGCGCTGAGGGCCCAAAGAAGAAATCAGGAGAACAACAATGCTGAAATTACTCAAAAACATGCGCCGTAAAGAGGTGCTCATGGTGCTGCTGTGCACCGTGCTTGTGGCGGTGCAGGTCTACTTTGACCTGCGGCTGCCGGATTACATGACCGATCTGACGACGCTCATCAAAACGTCGGGGGCGACGGCGGATATCCTGTCCGTCGGCGTGAAAATGCTTGGCTGCACGCTCGCAAGCGCCGTGCTGGCCGTGGGCTGCGGGTATCTTGCGGCCAAGGCGGCGTCGGGCTTCAGCTTCACGGTGCGCGAAAAGCTCTTCCGCCACGTGATGGACATCGGCAGCGAGGAGATGCAGGACTTTTCCGTCGCCAGCCTCATCACGAGAACGACGAACGACATCACGCAAATTCAGATGATCGTGGCGATGGGCCTGCAGATGATGATCAAAACGCCGATCATGGCCGTGTGGGCCATCATCAAAATTCTCGGCAAGAGCTGGGAGCTCTCCGCCGTGACAGCGGCATTCGTCGTGGTCATCTGCGTGACGGTGATAACGGTGATGAGCATCTGCATCCCGCGTTTCCGCATCGTGCAGAAGCTGACCGACCAGATCAACCGTGTGGCGCGCGAAAACCTGACGGGCATCAACGTGGTGCACGCGTTCAACGCCGAGCAGTACCAGAACGACAAGTTCAACAAGCCGAGCCTTGACATGATGAATGTGCAGGTAAAGAACCAGAAGCTCTTCGCCCTCGTCCAGCCGACGATGACGCTCGGTATGAACGGCCTGGCGCTCACGATCTACTGGCTGGGTGCGGCGCTCGTCAACAACATCGCGCTGACCGATTCCGCAGCGCGCCTCACGATGTTCAGCGACGTGCTGGTGTTCAGCACGTATGCAACCTACGTGGTGATGTCTTTTATGATGCTCGTGATGATCTTCATGCTGCTGCCGCAGGCGCAGGTCTCGGCCGAGCGTATCAACGAGGTGCTCGAGCGCAAGGCGAATATCCGCGAGGGCAGCGTGAGCGAATGCAAAGAGCACGGCACAGTGGAGTTCAAAAACGTTTCGTTCCGCTATCCGCACGCTTCGGAGGATGAGCTTTCGAACATCAGCTTCCGTGTGAACAGGGGCGAGACGCTTGCCGTCATCGGCGCGACGGGCAGCGGCAAGACGACACTTGTGAGCCTGATCCCGCGCTTTTACGATGCGACGGAGGGCGAGGTGCTTGTCGATGGCGTGAACGTCAGGGACTATACGTTCGACACACTCTACAACAAGCTCGGCTACGTGACGCAGAAGGCGGTGCTCTTCGCCGGCAGCATCCGCGACAATGTCTACTTTGGCGAGAGCGAAGCGCCGGCGGACGATGAGGGCCTTGCGCAGGCCGTCGAGCTTTCGCAGGCGAAGGAGTTTGTCGACAAGCTCCCCGACGGCACGCAGCACCATGTGGCGCAGATGGGCCGCAACATGTCCGGCGGCCAGAAGCAGCGCCTTTCCATCGCCCGCGCGCTGGCGAGAAAACCGGAGATCCTCGTCTTCGACGATTCGTTCTCCGCTCTGGACTACCGCACGGATGCGAAGCTGCGCGAGGGGCTATCCAAGCAGCTGCACGACACGACGAAGATCATCGTCGCGCAGCGCATCAGCACCATCCGCCACGCGGACAAGATCATCGTGCTCGACCGCGGCGAGGCTGTGGGCATCGGCACGCACGAAGAGCTGATGAAAAACTGTGACGTTTACCGCGAGATCGCGACCTCCCAGCTCAGCGCTGCGGAGCTCGCGTAAAGGAGGTGAGAGAAGATGAAAAAGAAAAGCAGCAATCCCGTCGGCGCGCTCAAGCGCACGGGCGCGTATATGAGCTCGAGCATGGGCATTATCATTTTTGCCCTCGTGCTGGCGGCGCTGAGCGCCGTGATGACGATCATCGGCCCCGACAAGATCGGCAAAATGGCGACCATTATGTCCGACGGCCTCTTCACCGGCATTGACCTCGCCGCCATTGCGAAGATCGGCGTGTTCCTTGCCGTTATTTACTGCCTGAGCGCGCTGTTTGGCTTCATCCAACACTATATCATGGCGGTCGTGACGCTGAAAATGTCCTACCGCATGAGAGGCGAACTCTCGGAAAAGATCAACCGCGTGCCGCAGAAGTATTTCAACACCACCTCGCAGGGCGACATTTTGAGCCGCATCACAAACGATGTGTCAACGCTCCAGCAGGGACTTACCAACAGCCTGCCGACCATCATCAGCGCCGCGACACAGTTTGTCGGCTGCCTTATTATGATGTTCGTGACCGAATGGCGCATGGCGCTCGTCGCACTGTGCATCACGCTCCTTGGCATGGTGCTGATCGTCGCCATCATGTCGAAGTCGCAGCGCTACTTCACCGCGCGGCAGAAGAGCCTCGGCGAGCTCAACGGCTATGTCGAGGAGATGTATTCCGGCCATGAGGTCGTGCGCATCAGCCGCGCAGTCGATAAGGTCCTCGACCACTTCGACGGCCTGAACGCGGCGGTCTATGACGCAAACTGGCGCTCGCAGTTCCTCTCCGGTGTGATGCAGCCGCTCATGAACGTGATCGGCAACCTCGCGTATGTTGCCGTGTGCGTGTTCGGCTCGGTGCTGGCCATCAATGGCACGATCGAATTTGGCGTCATCGTCTCGTTCATCCTGTATGTGCGCCTCTTCACCACGCCGCTGACGCAGATCGCGCAGGGTATGACGAATTTGCAGACGGCCTCCGCCTCCGCGCACCGCATTTTCGACTTCCTCGAAAGTGAAGAGCTCGGCGACGAGAGCGACAAGACCGAGAAGCTCGACGCCGTGCGCGGCGCGGTAATGTTCGACCACGTGCGCTTCAGCTACCCCGATTCGCCCGACAAGATCATCATCAAGGATTTCTCCGCTGAGGTCCATCCGGGCCAGAAGGTCGCCATCGTCGGCCCCACCGGCGCGGGCAAGACCACGATGGTGAACCTCCTGATGCGCTTTTTCGAGGTCAACAGCGGCCGCATCACGATCGACGGCGTGGCGACGACCGACCTGCGCCGCGAGGATGTGCACGAGCTCTTTGGTATGGTCCTGCAGGACACGTGGCTCTTTGAGGGCACGATCCGCGAGAACCTGGTCTATAACATGGAGGGTATCACGGACGAGCAGCTCGAAACGGTCTGCAAGGCCTGCGGCCTCGACAAATTTGTCCACTCGCTGCCACAGGGCTTTGACACCGTGCTCAGCGAGAGCACGACGATCTCGGCGGGACAGAAGCAGCTTTTGACCATCGCCCGCGCGATGCTCCAGAATGCGCCGATGCTGATCCTCGACGAGGCAACGTCCTCGGTCGATACGCGCACGGAACTTCTCATTCAGCGTGCGATGGACGAGCTGACGAAGGGCCGGACGAGCTTTGTCATCGCCCACCGCCTGTCGACCATCAAGAACGCCGACCTCATCCTCGTGATGCGCGACGGCGACGTCATCGAGAGCGGCACGCACGAGCAGCTGATGGAGCAAAACGGCTTCTACGCCGAGCTCTACAACAGCCAGTTCGCGCAGGCGTCGTAAAGAAAAACCAGCGCAGGTGAGCCTGCGCTGGTTTATATTTTCTGCGGAAGAAGTTAAAAGAAAGTTTATTGCCGAACCGGGAAACGGTGGTATAATAAGGAGTATTCAAGGGCTGACAAAGCCCGCACCGCGAAAGGAAGCGGAAACATATGAATTGGTTTCAGGAATTGCTGTCGAATCCCTTTTTGCTCATCGGTCTCTCGTCGTGGTTCTGGGCGCAGCTCATCAAGACGATCATCCATGCCATTGTGACGAAGAGCATCGACTTTACGCGCCTGATCGGCGACGGCGGGATGCCGAGCGGCCATTCGGCCACGGTCTCGTCGCTCGCGACCGCGGCGGCGCTCGTCTACGGGCTCGGTTCGTTTGAATTCGCGATGGCGTTCATCTTCGCCATCGTCGTCTGCAAGGACGCGATGGGCGTCCGGCTCGAAACGGGGCGTCAGGCCGTCATCATCAACGACATCGTCGAGGCCTTCAACTCGCTCGCGTCGGAAAAGCTTCCGGAGGCGAAGCTCAAGGAGTTCGTCGGCCACACGCCGCTGCAAGTCATCGCCGGTATTCTGCTCGGCGTGGCGAACACATTTATCATGTACTACTGCGTACTGTGAGAGAAAGGACATGACGCTTTTTATTAACTGCTGCCCGCGCGGAGAGTCGCGCACGGAAAGACTGGCCCGCGTGCTGCTTAAAGCGCTCGGCGAATACGAGGAGCTGCGCCTTTATGACGAGCCGCTGCACCCGCTGGGGCGCGCGGACATCGCAAAGCGCGACGCGCTGCTCGCGGAAAAGAAGTATGACGATGAAATGTTCCGTTACGCCCGTCAGTTCGCCGCGGCGGACAGAATTGTCATCGCTGCGCCGCTGTGGGACCTGTCGTTTCCCGCGCAGCTCAAGGTGTATTTGGAGAATATCTATGTCACGGGCATCGTGACGAAGTACAGCGAGGCGGGCGAGCCCGTCGGCCTGTGCCGCGCAAGCGAGCTCTACCATGTCACGACCAGCGGTGGACCGTTCGACGGCCGCTTTGGCTACGACTACTGGAAGACCATCGCGCAGGACTGCTTCGGCATTCCGACCGTCAAGCTCTTGGAAGCCGAAAACCTCGACATCATGGGCGCAGACGCGGAAAAGATCGTCGACGATGCCATCAAGGCCTACGGCCCTGCGTAAAATCAAACTTGTATAGCAAAAGCTCCGTGCCTTTGGGCGGAGCTTTTTTATCGGGAAAAATCAGTTAGCGCTGCTCTGCTCGCTTTCGGGCAGGAGGTTCGTCATGCTCTTGAGGCCGATGGCGAGTGTGGACATGTTGTGCAGCAGCGCCGAGGTCGTCGGCGGCAGGATACCAAGCACGCCGAGCACGATGAGCGAGAAGTTGAAGCCCACGATGAAACGGTAGTTGCGGTGGATGCGGGCCATGAGCTCCTGGCTGAGAGAGCGCAGCGTGACGAGCGCAAACAGATCTTCGGACGAGATGGTAATATCCGCGATCTCGCGCGCGATGGCGGCGCCGGTCGAAATGGCGATGCCTGCGTCGGCCTCGGACAGGGCGGGGGAGTCGTTCACGCCGTCGCCGATCATGATGACCTTGCGGCCCGCGGCCTTTTCGCTGCGGACGAACGCGGCCTTGTCCTCGGGCAGCACTTCGGCGTAGACGGCGTCGACGCCGACCTCAGCGGCGACGGCTTCGGCAGTCTTGCGGCTGTCGCCGGTCATCATCACGACCTTGTCGATACCGAGCTCGTGCAGCGCGCGCACGGCGGCTTTCGCCTCCTTGCGCAGCGGGTCATGAATGCAGATGACCGCGGCGAGCTCGCCCGCGATACAAAGGTACAGGTGCGAATACTCGGGCGGGAGCGATTCAAACTTGTCCTCTTCGCCCTCCGGCACGCGGCAGCCCTCGTCCTCGAAGACGAAGTGTGCGCTGCCGATGAGCACTGTTTTCTCGTCCACCATGCTCGAAATGCCGTGCGCCACGACGTACTGGACCTGAGAGTGATACTCCTCGTGCGTCAATCCGCGGTCCCTGGCCTCGGCCACGACGGCGTTGGCGATGGAATGGGGATAGTGCTCTTCGAGGCACGCGGCGAGGCGGAGCATCTCGCTTTCCTCATTGCCGCCGAAGGTGACGATTCTCGCGACCTTGGGCGTGGCGTAGGTGAGCGTGCCGGTCTTGTCAAAGACGATGGTGTTCGCCTGGGCGACGGCTTCGAGGAAGCGCCCGCCCTTGACGGAGATGTGATGGCTGCTGCTCTCGCGCATGGCAGAGAGCACCGCGATAGGCATGGAGAGCTTGAGCGCGCAGGAGAAGTCGACCATCAGCACGGCCAGCATCTTTGTGACGTTGCGCGTGATGAGATAGGTCAGGATCGTGCCGCCGAGCGTATAGGGTACGAGCCTGTCGGCAAGGCGCGAGGCCTTGTCCTCAGCCGTGGATTTGAGCTTTTCCGACTCTTCGATCATGCGCACGATGCGGTCATAGCGGCCGCCGCCGAGCGCCTTTTCCACGCGCACGACACACTCGCCCTCTTCGGCGACCGTGCCTGCGTAGACATAGCTGCCCTCGCGCTTGGGGACGGGCATGGACTCGCCCGTCATGGACGCCTGATTGACCATCGCCTCGCCGGAGACGACCTTGCCGTCGAGCGGGATGAGGCTGCCGGTGCGCACGACGACGCAGTCGCCCGCCTGAATATCGCCGATGGGTACAAGCGTTTCCGTTTCGCCCGTCTTGAGCCAGACGTGGTCGACGTTGAGCGACATGGCGCCCGCGAGGTCCGCGACGGACTTCTTGTGTGTCCAGTCCTCAAGAATTTCGCCGAGGCGGAGCATGAACATCACGGAACTCGCCGTTGAGAAGTCGCCGCGCACCATCGACACGGTGACGGCGGTGGCGTCGAGCACGGCGACGGAGAGCTTACCGTGCAGTAGCGCTTCGATCCCCTCGCGGATGTACTTGATCGAGTGATAGATGGCGAGCGCCGTGGTGACGGGGAGCGGGAAGAAGAGCTTCGAGATCACGCGGCGGATCACCGTCCACGAGAGCTTGTCTTCAAATTCACGGTTGAGTTTGCGCGTCGTATGGTCGGGGACAAGGTCCATTGTTTCGGCCTTGTCGAACGAGAACGCCGCGAGCGCGTGCACGAGCGCGGCGCGGTCCGCGCGGTAAACGATCACGGCGTCCTGCGTGCGGTCAAAGACCGAGACCTCTCGCACGCCGTCCACATTGCGCAGATAATATTCCAGAACGTCTGCCTGATGCAGCGTCATGCGGCGGCAATTCAGATGCACGCGCATGCGCCCAGCGGATTCGTGCAGAATTTTGCATTTCATAGTGTATCAATTCCTCCGAAAGTGAAAGAGAGCCGCGCGTCGCGGCTCTCCTGCGATTTATTCCTCGTCCGCTTTTTCCTCGGACGCGTCCGCAATGACTTCGGCGTCCTCTTCCGCTGCGCGGCGCTCGTTGATGTCCTTGGCGTCGGCGTAGACGTCCTCAGCATCCTCACGGACGTTCGTGACGGCCTGCATCACGCAGTCCTTGGCACGCAGCACCGCGGCGGTGGTGTGAGAGTAGACCTTTTTGGCATCCTTGCTGGAAAGGATCTTGAGGCCGGCGGTGCCGAACAGCACGCCTGCTGCAAATAAACCGAGATGTTTCATTGAAAAAACCTCCTGTTAGTATGAATTAGAGCTCTTTGACATAGTGGGAATATAACATAACGCCTTTTCAAATGCAAGTAGCGAAATGTTAAAATTTGACGGAGAATGGAAACCGCGGATTTGTTATGTTTTTTCAGATGTTCGCGCGCTCGTCCCAGAGAGTCAGCGTACCTGATTGCAGCGTTTTCGGAACGTCGATGATGCTGGTTCGACGAGCCGCGAAAGCGCAGCGAGATATCGTGCAGCGCGTCCACATAGCGCCCGTCGACGAGCACATCGAGCAGTGACAGCAGTTCGTCCGTCACCTCGCAGCGCGGATACGCGGCGGGGTCGTGCAGCTCCTCCCACGTAAAGCCTGTGAACGACCAGATCGTCTTTTTGCGGCAGCTCACGCCTCACGCGGCGGAGAAACGGCAGCAGCGCGCGCTGATTTTTAGGCTCGAACGGCTCACCGCCGAGCAGCGTGAGACCGTTGATATAGTCGGGGGAGAGCAGGCGGATGAGCTCGTCCTCCGTTTCACTTGTGAAGGGCTTGCCGTAGCAGAAGTCCCACGTCTGCGGCTGAAAGCAGTTTTCGCAGTGGTTCGTGCAGCCGGAGACGAACAGCGTCACGCGCACGCCAAGGCCGTTGGCGATGTCACAGTTTTTGATCTCGCCATAGTGCATGGGAAATGACCTCCTTATCAGAAAAAGGTGGGAGCGCGGTGCGCTCCCACCTAAACAGCAATTTTATGGCGCAGCCTTACAGATGCAGCACGCGCTCTTTGATCTCCTGCGTGCGGCCCTGGTTCCAGAACTGGGTGCCGATGTAGCCGCAGGTACGGCGGGCGACGTTCATCTTGTCCTGGTCGGTGTTGCCGCACTTCGGGCAGCGCCAAATGAGCTTGCCGCCGTCCTCGACGATCTCGATCTCGCCGTCCCAGCCGCAGACCTGACAGTAGTCGGACTTGGTGTTCAGCTCGGCGTAGATGATGTTGTCGTAAATGAACTTCATCACCTGCAGCACCGCCTCAAGGTTCTGCTGCATATTGGGCACCTCGACGTAGCTGATCGCGCCGCCGGGCGAGAGATGCTGGAACTGCGCCTCGAACTTGAGCTTGGTGAAGGCGTCGATCTTCTCTGTCACGTGGACGTGGTAGCTGTTGGTGATATAGCCCTTGTCGGTCACGCCCTCGATGACGCCGAAGCGCTTTTGCAGGCACTTGGCGAACTTGTAGGTCGTGGACTCCAGCGGCGTGCCGTAGAGGGAATAGTCGATGTTCTCGGCGGTCTTCCACTCCTTGCACTTGTCGTTCATCTTCTGCATGATGGACAGGGCGAACGGCGTGGCGGCGGGGTCGGTATGGCTCTTGCCGGTCATGTACTTCACGCACTCGTAGAGTCCCGCGTAGCCGAGCGAGATCGTGGAATAGCCGTCGTAGAGGAGCTTGTCGATGGGCTCACCCTTTTTGAGTCTTGCGCACGCGCCGTACTGCCAAAGAATGGGCGCTGCGTCGGAGAGCGTGCCCTTCAGGCGGTCGTGACGGCAGCGCAGCGCGCGGTGGCAGAGCTCAAGACGCTCTTCAAAGATCGTCCAGAACTTTTCGATGTTGCCGCCGGAGGAGAGCGCCACGTCGGGCAGGTTGATGGTCACGACGCCCTGATTGAAGCGGCCGTAGTACTTGTGCTTGCCCGGCTCGTAGTTGCCGGCGTTGGCGATGTTGCCCACGCCCGCGTCGGTGAAGCGGTCGGGCGTGAGGAAGCTGCGGCAGCCCATGCAGGGATACACGTCGCCCTTGAGCTCGAGCATTTTCTTTTCGCTGATGTAATCGGGCACCATACGGCGCGCCGTGCATTTTGCGGCGAGCTTTGTGAGATAATAGTAGGGCGAATCCTCGTGGATGTTGTCCTCCTCGAGCGTGTAGATGAGCTTCGGGAACGCGGGCGTGACCCACACGCCCTGCTCGTTTTTCACGCCCTGATAGCGCTGCTCGAGCATTTCCTCGATGATGACGGCAAGGTCGCGCTTTTCCTGCTCGCTTCTCGCCTCGTTGAGGTACATGAAGACGGTGATGAAGGGGGCCTGACCGTTCGTGGTCAGGAGCGTGACGACCTGATACTGGATCGTCTGCACGCCGCGGCGGATCTCCTCGCGCAGGCGCTTTTCGACGATTTCGGTGATCTTGTCCTCCGTGGGGTCGACGCCGAGGGCCTCGACCTCGGCGAGCACTGCTTTCTGATCTTCTGGCGCGATACGTCGACAAAGGGGGCAAGGTGCGTCAGCGAGATCGACTGCCCGCCGTACTGGTTGGAGGCGACCTGCGCGATGATCTGGGTCGCGATGTTGCACGCGGTCGCGAAGCTGTGCGGCCGCTCGATGAGCGTGCCGGTGATGACGGTGCCGTTTTCGAGCATATCCTCCAGGTTCACAAGGTCGCAGTTGTGCATGTGCTGGGCGTAGTAGTCCGTGTCGTGGAAGTGGATGATGCCCTCTTCATGCGCCTTGACGATGTCCTCGGGCAAGAGCAGACGGTTCGTCAGATCGCGGCTCACCTCGCCCGCCATGTAGTCGCGCTGCGTGGAGTTGACGACGGGGTTCTTGTTGCTGTTCTCCTGCTTGGCCTCCTCGTTGTTGCACTCGATGAGGGTGAGGATCTTGTCGTCCGTCGTGTTGCTCTTGCGCACGAGCGAGCGGGTGTAGCGGTAGGTGATGTAGCGCTTGGCGACCTCGAACGCGCCGTGCGCCATGATCTGATGCTCGACGAAGTCCTGGATCTCCTCGACCGTGGGTGCGCGGCCCAGACTCTGGCAGGCCAGCTCCACGCTCTCGGCGATGCGCTGGATCTGGACGGGCGTCATGCGAGCCTCCTCGTCCACAACGTCGTTAGCCTTAGTCACTGCGGCGATGATCTTGACGATATCAAATTCTACTTCTGCGCCGTTGCGCTTGATAACTCTCATGTACTCCCGTCTCCTCTTCTTTGGTATGTCCTTTACATAACACTATATCTTGTGGTGACCTTCATAACAGCAAACTAATTATTGCACATGAGACTCAACATTGCAAGTCCTAAGTGCTGAAAAAAGGAAACAATATCAGAGCCTCAACTTTGGACACTATTGACGAAACACCTTGAATGAAGCGGAATAGCGCATTATTTCAATTTGACGCAAAAATCAACAAGACATAAGTAATGCTAATGATAGCTATGCAAAATTAACTCTTTTCATGGGCGGAAAATGTGACTATAATAACTCGGTTGAAAAATTTGAGCAGGACTCGCAGAGCGGGCCCGCTCCGGATCGGAGGATCAATACAATGGCAAATTGCGCGATCGTAGGCATCAACTGGGGCGATGAAGGCAAGGGCCGCATGGTCGACTACCTCACGGACCACTATGACGTAGTCGTCCGCTATCAGGGCGGCGGCAACGCGGGCCACACTGTGGTGAATGAAAAGGGCAAGTTTGCCCTGCACCTGCTGCCGAGCGGCATTTTCCGCGACGGCGTTGTCAACATTCTGGGCAACGGCGTGGCGCTGGACTGCGAAAACCTGCTCAAGGAGATGGAGACGCTGCGCGCCGCGGGCGTTATCATCACGCCGGAGAATCTGAAGGTCAGCGACCGCGCGTCGCTGCTGCTGCCCTGGCACCGCGAGCTCGACGCGCTCGAGGAAGCGCGCCTTGCCGACAAGAAGTACGGCTCGACCAAGCAAGGCATCGCGCCGTTCTATGGCGACAAGTACCAGAAAAAGACCGTGCAGGCGGGCGAGCTCCTGCACCCCGAGCACTTAAAGAGCACCTTGCCGACCTTCTTGAGTGGAAGAACCTGATGCTCCAGAAGATCTACGGCGCAAAGGGCTACACGATGGACGAGCTCATGGCGTGGGTCAACACCTACTGCGGCGCCATCAAGCCCTACATCACCGACACCGGCCGTTTCCTGAGAAACGCGCAGAAGGAGGGCAAGTCCATCCTCTTTGAAGCCCAGCTCGGCGCGCTGCGCGACCTGGACTACGGCATCTATCCCTACACCACCTCTTCGAACGCCGTTGCGGCGTATGCGCCCGTCGGCTCGGGCCTTCCCACGGCGAAGCTCGACGAGGTCGTGGGCGTGGTGAAGGCGTACTCTTCCTGCGTGGGCGAGGGCCCGTTCGTCTGCGAGTGGTTCGGCGAAGGGGCGCAGCAGCTGCGCGACGCGGGCGCGGAGTACGGCGCGAAGACCGGCAGACCCCGCCGCGTCGGCCCCATCGATCTGGTCGCGACGCGCTACGGCGTGGAGACGCAGGGCGCGACGAACATCGCCCTGACGAAGCTCGATGTCCTGAGCTACATGGACAAGATCCCCGTCTGCGCACATTATGAATTAAACGGCGAACAGACCGACGACTTCCCGTTCCCCGTGCTGCTGCAGGACGCCAAGCCCGTCGTCGAGTATCTGCCCGGCTGGCAGTGCGACATCTCCGGCGCGCGTAATTGGGAGGACCTTCCCGAAGCCGCCCGCAGCTACGTCGAATACGTTGAAAAGGCCATCGGCTGCCACATCGGCTTCGTCTCCGTCGGCGCGGAGCGCGAGAGCCTCATCATCCGCTGACACACCAAAGTAAAGAGGGGACGAAGGCCCCCTCTTTACTTTTCTATTGCAACTTTGCTTCATTCTATATAAAATACGAACAGCGACCGCTGAGAAAGAAAAGGAGAACCCTATGCGCAAGGATATTTACGAGTCCCCGCTTTCGTCCCGCTATGCGTCCGAATACATGCTGCACCTCTTTTCCCCCGATATGCGCTTCCAGACGTGGCGCAGACTGTGGGTGGCGCTTGCCCGCGCCGAGCACGAGCTGGGCCTGCCGATCACGCAGGAGCAGGTCGACGAGCTCGCCGCGCACATCACCGACATCGACTACGAGGTCGCCGAAAAGCGCGAGCACGAGGTGCGCCACGACGTGATGGCGCATGTGTACGCGTACGGCAAGGCGGCGCCTTCCGCCGCCGGCATCATCCACCTCGGCGCGACGAGCTGCTATGTGACGGACAACGCCGATTTGGTGCTCTATCGCGACGGCCTCAAATACCTGAGAGGGCAGCTTCTCAGCGTGATGGTGAATCTTGCGGCATTTGCCCGCGAATACGCCGCCACGCCGACGCTCGGCTATACGCACTATCAGCCCGCGCAGCCCGTGACGATCGGCAAGCGCGCGACGCTGTGGATGCAGGACTTCCGCTCGGACCTTGAAGAGCTTGATTTTGTCATCGGCTCGATGCGCTTCCTCAGCTGCCGCGGCACGACGGGCACGGAGGCGAGCTTTGTCGACCTCTTCGAGGGCGACGGTGACAAGGTCGACGAGATGAACCGCCGCATCGCCGCGGAGTTCGGCTTTGAAAAGTGCTTCTCTGTCAGCGGCCAGACCTATCCGAGAAAGGCCGACAGCCGCATTCTGAATGTGCTCTCTTCCATCGCGCAGAGCGCCTACCGCATGGCGAACGACATTCGCCTGCTCCAGCACGACCGCCAGGTCGAAGAGCCGTTTGAAAAGAACCAGATCGGCTCGTCCGCGATGCCCTATAAGCGAAACCCCATGCGCTCCGAGCGCATCTGCTCGCTCAGCCGCTACCTGATGGCCGATGCGGCCAACGCGCCGATGACGGCCTCGACCCAGTGGCTCGAGCGCACGCTCGACGACTCGGCCAACCGCCGCATCTCGCTGCCGGAGGGCTTCCTCTGCGCCGACGCGGTGCTGCGCCTGTGCCAGAGCGTGACGAACGGCCTGCATGTGAACGAAAAGATCGTCGAGCGCACGCTGCGCGAGTATCTGCCGTTCTTGCGACCGAGAACATCATGATGGAGGCCGTCAAGCGCGGCGGCGACCGTCAGGAACTGCACGAGAAGATCCGCCAGCACTCCATGGCCGCGACCGCCCGCATGAAAGAGGGCGAGCCGTGCGACCTCTTAGACCGCCTCGCGGGCGACCCCGCGTTCGGCATGACGCGCGAGGAGCTCGATCAGGTCATGGAGCCCAAGCTCTACATCGGCCGCTGCGAGCAGCAAGTGCTGCGCTTCCTCGACGAGTGCGTGCCGCTTTTGCGCGACGCCGCCGCGGAGGATGGCGCGATCGACCTGTAAGCGGGCAGAAATTGAGAATGATCCCGAGCGGGAGAGATGGACGAGCCATCTCTCTCGCTTCTTTTTTTCACCTGAAAAAATGTGCGGCGGCGCGCGTTGCCTTGGCAAAAGCGGGCAGAATACCAGTAAGTGAACAAATTGTAAAGGGTGTACGTTCCTATACAAAAGGTAGCGAGTGTCCATGGATTCGGGTATCGAAGTGTGCTATAAAGAAGCTGTAAAGAAAAATGCACAAAACGATCACTAAATTGCATGACATATTTGAAAAATAAATATTGATTTATTTATTGAAACAATCTATAATATGGAAAAGCTGAGCGGGAAACATTTTCCCGCCGCAGTGCTAAAAGAGGTGAACGACAACATGGCAATGGAAGAATTACAGCAGGTGCAGGAGCTCGAAAAAGAGCTTGCAGCGCAGTATGCCGCCGCGCAGGCGGACGCCAAGCGCCGCATCGCCGTTGAGCAGCGCGCCGCTGCCCGAGAGATCGAGGACAGCCGCCGCAACGCCGACGTGGAGGCGCGGCAGCTGATGGCGGAGGCCGAGCAGCGCGCCGGTGAGGAGACGGAAAAGATCCTCGCCAAGGCGCGCACGGAATGCGAAAAGATGCAGAGCGCGGCGCGCGCAAACCTTGAGCGTGCGGCGCAGTGGATCGCGGAAGAGGTTGTGAACGACAAATGGCAATCGTAGCAATGAAGCATCTCCGCCTCCTCGGCATGGAGAGCGAGCGCGAGGCGCTGCTCAAGGCCATGCAGGACATGGAGTGCGTGGAGATCTCAAGTATCGACGGAAGCGAAGAGGCACTGAAATCAGGCTTTGCCAAGCCCGACGACAAGGCGCTGATGAGCGCGCAGGAAGCGTCGCGTGCGTACCGCACGGCGCTTGCCTCGCTCGACCGCTTTGCGCCGGAGAAAAAAGGCATGTTCCGCAAGCGGCAGGGCGTTTCCCGCGCGGCGTTTTTCAGCGCCGAGAGCGAGGAAAATGCCCGCACCGCGGCGGAGACGATCAACAAGGACACACGCCGCCTCGGCGAAATCGAGAGCGAGCGCACGAAAAATGAGGCGCTGCGAGCGACTCTTGCCCCGTGGCTGACGGTCGATGCGCCGCTCGGCGGCGCGGACGGCGCGCTTGCGGTGTTCTTTGGCACGGTGGGCCTGAATGTGACGGACGATGCGCTCAAAGCGCTGGCCGATTCGCTGGACGGGCTTCTCACCTGGCAGCAGGCCTCGAGCGACAGGTCACTGCGATATCTTCTCGTGATGTGTCACGGGAGCGTGAAGGAGCGGGCGCTGAGCGCGCTGCGCGACCTCGGGTTTTCGACCGTGAGCTTTCGCGGCATGACCGGCACGGCGAAGGAAAACGACAAGGCGCTTGCGGAAAATCTCGCTGCGCTCGAAAAAGAGCGGCAGGAGATCGAACAGCGCATTGCGGGCCTTGGCGGCAAGCGGGAGGCGCTCTTGGAAGCGAGCGACCGCGCGGCCATCGCGCTGCGGCGCGAGGAGGCGAAAAGCCGCCTCGTCGGCACGGATAAGGTCTTTTTATTGGAGGGCTGGCTGCCCGCCGACCGCTGCGCGGAGATCGAGAAAACGCTCAAGCCGTTTACCTGTGCGATCGAAACGCGCGAGCCGACAGAGGACGAGTACCCGCAGGTGCCGGTGCAGCTCAAAAACAACAAGCTGACGCGGCCGCTCAATATGGTCACGGAGATGTATTCGCTCCCGGCCTACGGCACGCTTGACCCGAACCCGCTGATGGCGCCGTTTTTCATTTTGTTCTACGGCATTATGATGGCGGATATGGGCTACGGCTTACTCATGATGATCGCCTCGGTCATCATCAGCAAAAAATACCGGCCCAAGGGCACGAGCGGCGAGCTGTTCAGCCTGCTCGGCCTCTGCGGCATCAGCACGTTCATCATGGGCGCGCTGACAGGCGGATTTCGGCGATTTCCTCACGCAGCTCGTCGCCATCGTCAGCCCCGGCACGGTCTTCGCGCTGCCGAAGCTCTTCGACCCGCTCGACGATCTGACGATGATCCTGATCGGCTCGATGGCGCTGGGCATGGTGCAGATCGTCACCGGCATGGCCATCAGTTTGATCGAAAAGTGCAAGCGGAAAAAGTTCCTCGACGCCTTTTTCGAGGAGATCACGTGGTGGATCGTGTTTATCGGCATCGCGCTTTTGGCGCTCGGCAAGGGTGCGGCGGTGCTGTATGTCGGATGCGCGCTGGTGCTGCTCGGCCCCATCGTGCAGGGCAAAGGCTGGGGCAAGCTCACGGGCGTGTTCGGCTCACTCTATAACCACGTGACGGGCTACTTTGGCGACATTTTGTCCTATACGCGACTGATGGCGCTGATGCTTGCGGGCAGCGTGATCGCGCAGGTGTTCAACATGCTCGCGGCGATGCCGGGGAACGTGATCGCGTTCATCATCATCTCGATGCTCGGCAACGCGATGAACTTCGGACTCAATCTCCTCGGCTGCTACGTGCACGATCTGAGATTGCAGTGCTTGGAATTTTTCAACAAGTTCTACGTCGACGGCGGAAAGCCCTTCCGCCCCATGACGCTGGACACGGAATATGTCGATCTACAGTAAATTGCAGAAAAAACGGAAAAACCGTAAGGAGGATAAATGGGTATCTTTGAACTGACGACGGGCGGCGCCATCGGTATGCTGGGCGCGGGTCTTGCTGTTTGCCTCGCGGGCGCGGGCAGCGCACGCGGCACGGGTCTTGCCGGCGAGGCCGGCACGGGGCTTCTCTGCGAGGACCCGAGCAAATTCGGTAAGGTGATGATCCTGCAGGTCATCCCCGGCACGCAGGGCCTTTACGGTCTGGTCATCGGCTTCCTCTGCCTGATGCGTATGGGCGTCCTGAACGGCACGTATGTCGATATGTCGCTTCAGGAGGGCCTTCGTTACTTCGCGGCCTGCATGCCCATCGCCATCGGCGGCGGCATTTCGGCAGTTGCGCAGGGCCGCGTCGCCGCGGGATCGATCAACATCTTGGCGCGCCAGCCTGAACACTGGTCGAAGGGCATGGTGCTGTGCATCGTGGTCGAGTTCTACGCGATCCTTTCGCTGCTGGCGTCGATCATGATGCTGCTCAACATCGGCTGACGCGCCCACGGAAAGGCGGAAACGCAATGAACGGAATGGAAAAGATCACCGCGCGCATGAAAGAGGATGCGGCGCGCTCGCTGAGCGAGCTGAATGCGCAGACCGAGCAGGAGCTCCGGCGCATCCGCGAAGAGAGCGCCGTACGCGCGGAAAAAGAGCGCGAGACGGCGGGCGGGCGCGCGCATCTCGCCGCGCAGGAGCGCTACGAACGCCTCTGCTCCGCGGCGGAGATGGAGACGCGCAAGCTGACGCTCAGCGCCAAGCAGGAAGTGCTCGCCGAGACCTACGACCGCGCGCTGGAGATCCTCTGCTCCATGCCGCGCGAGGAGTACCTTTCGCTGTTGGTTCGCCTGCTGAAAGCGGCGGGCGGCAAGGGCGACGAGAAAATCGCCCTGAGCGCAAAGGACCGCGATGAGATGGGCGAAACGCTCGTCGAGCGAGCGAACAAGGAGCTGAACGCGCACTATACGCTTGCGGGCGAAGCGGCAGATATCCGCGCGGGCCTCGTGCTTATAAGTAAAGAATGCGACGTGAACTGCTCGTTTGAAACGCTTTTCGCCCTTTCGCGCGAGAAGACCGAGCGCGGCGCGGCAAAGCTCCTCTTCGCGGAATAAGGAGGGGATCGGATGCAGCAGTATCGGGATACGGACTACGCAGCGGTCTCCGCGGCGCTGCATGCGCGCGAGGCGAAGCTCCTGACGCAGGCGATGGCCGAGCGGATGATCGACGCCGCCACGCCGGAAGAGAGCTACAAGACGCTTTTGGAATGCGGCTACGCGCCGCTTGAGCGATGCACGCTCGAAAATGTGGAACACGCGCTCTCGCAGGCGCGCAGAGAGCTCTACCGCGAGGTGAGCGTGCTGGCACCGGACAAGCGCATCATCGAGCTCTTTCAGATCAAGTACGACTATCACAACGCAAAGCTCGCACTCAAGAGCAAGCGCAGCGGCGAGGACGTCTCCCGCCTTGCGATGGACTGCGGCCGCTTCGACGCGCAGAAGGTGCTTCGCGGCGAGACGAGCGCGGTTTCCGCGGCGATGAGCCGCGCGATGGCGCAGGCGGAGAGCGAAGCGGGCCACAGCGGCGATGTCCGCATGGCGGAGCTGCTGCTCGATCGCGCTTGCTATGAAGAGATGAGCGCGCTCGCAAGCGAGACGGGCAGCACGTTTTTGAAGGACTATGTCGCGCTCCAGATCGACGCGGTCAACCTGCGTACGCTCGTGCGCGCACGGCGCATGGGCTGCGAGGACAATGTGCTTGCTGCGGCGATGCTGCCGGGCGGACACATTCCGGCGGGTCAGCTCAAAGGCGCGCGCGGCGATCATTTATCGTCGCTCACACACGGCACGCCGCTTGACAGCGCGGGCGAGCTCGCGGCCAAACTGCTTGACAGCGGCGGGGGCCTGACGGAATTTGAGCGCGCGTGCGACGATGCGCTCATGTCCTATTTGCAGCGGGCGAGGCGCACGCCGTTCGGCCCCGAGGTCGTGGCGGGCTATCTTGGCGCGAAAGAGGCGGAGTTCACCGCCGTGCGCACCATTTTATCCGGCAAGATCGCGGGCATCGCGGCGGAGGACATCCGCGCGCGGCTGCGCATGAGTTATCTCTAAGGGAGGCGGCAGCATGAATAAGATCGGAGTTATCGGCGGGCGCGACAGCGTTTTGGGCTTCCGCGCCCTCGGGCTCACCTGCATCGCGGAAAACGGCGAGCAGGCGAAAGCCGCCCTCCACCGCATGGCGAAGGAGAACTACGCCATCATCTATATCACCGAACACCTCGCCGCGCAGATCCCCGCGGAGATCGAGCGTCGGCGCGAGGATGTTTCGCCCGCCGTCATCCTCATCCCGGGCAGGGAGGGGAGCCTCGGCATCGGCACAGCGGGCGTGCACGCGGCTGCGGAAAAGGCCGTCGGCGCGGACATTTTGTAAAAAAGGAGCAAAAGCCTTATGGGAAAGATCGTTAAGGTCTCCGGCCCGCTGGTCGTGGCGTCGGGACTTTCGGAAGCGAATATGGCGGATGTCGTCCGCGTGGGCGAGCAGCACCTCATCGGCGAAATTCTGACGATGAGCGGCGATTCCGCCGCCATTCAGGTGTATGAAGAGACCTCGGGCCTTGGCCCGGGGGCAGAGGTCGTGACGACCGGCGCGCCGCTGTCTGTTGAGCTCGGCCCCGGTTTGATCGAGAATATTTACGACGGCATCCAGCGCCCGCTGGAGGTCATCCGCCAGAAGACGGGCGGCAACTTCCTGCCGCGCGGCGAGGAGGTCCCGCGCTCGACCGCGAGAAGAAGTGGGACTTCACCGCTGTCGCCAAGGTGGGAGACCACCTGATCGGCGGCGACGTGCTCGGCACGGTGCAGGAGACGCCGTCGATCCTGCACAAGATCATGATGCCGCCCAAGATGAGCGGCACTGTGAAGGAGATCAAGTCCGGCAGCTTCACGGTGGAGGACGTCGTCGCTGTTATTGAGACCGACAAGGGCGAGACGAAGGAGCTCACGATGATCCAGAAGTGGCCTGTTCGTGTGGGCCGTCCCTACACGAAGAAGTACCCGCCCGTCACGCCGCTCCAGTCCGGCCAGCGCATTGTGGATACGTTCTTTCCCGTAGCCAAGGGCGGCACGGCGGCGATCCCGGGGCCGTTCGGCAGCGGCAAGACCGTCATGCAGCATGCGCTTGCCAAGTGGGCGGACGTGGACTCGTCGTTTACATCGGCTGCGGCGAGCGCGGCAACGAGATGACCGACGTTCTGCGCGAGTTCCCCGAGCTCACGGACCCGCGCACCGGCGAGAGCCTGATGAAGCGTACGGTGCTCATCGCTAACACCTCGATATGCCGGTGGCCGCACGTGAAGCGAGCATTTACACCGGTATCACCATCGCCGAGTACTTCCGGGACATGGGCTACGCCGTGGCCGTCATCGCGGACTCGACCTCCCGCTGGGCGGAGGCCCTGCGCGAGATGTCGGGCCGTCTCGAGGAGATGCCCGGTGAAGAGGGCTATCCCGCGTACCTGTCCTCGCGCCTCGCGCAGTTCTATGAGCGCGCGGGCGTGGTCGAATGCCTCGGCAGCGACGAGCGGCAGGGAAGCCTCACCGCCGTCGGCGCGGTCTCGCCTCCGGGCGGTGACCTCTCCGAGCCTGTCTCGCAGGCGACCATGCGCATCGTCAAGGTGTTCTGGGCACTGGATTCGTCACTTGCCTACCGACGCCACTTCCCGGCCATCAACTGGCTGAATTCCTATTCGCTCTATCTCGATTCCCTGCGCCCGTGGTACAGCGAGCACCTGGGACACGAATTCCTCGAAAACCGCGAGTGGGCCATGGCGATGCTGCAGGAGGAATCGAACCTCAACGAGATCGTGCAGCTCGTCGGCAAGGATTCGCTCAGCGCGAAGGACCAGATCACGCTTGAGGTCGCGCGTATGATCCGCGAGGACTTTTTGCAGCAGAACTCGTTTGCCGACAACGACGCCTATTCCGAGTACGACCGTCAGGCGCGCATGCTGGCGATGATCCGCCAGTACGACACGCAATGCCTGAGCGCCGCCGAGCGCGGCGGGAATTTAAGCGAGCTCTTCGCCATCCCCGCGCGCGAGAAGATCGGACGCGCCAAGGGCGTGCCTGCCGACCAGTATAAGGACGCCTATGCGAACCTGCTCGTCGAGATGGAAGAGCAGATCGCCGCGATCGCTGAGAAAGGAGAGAAAGAAGAATGATCCGTGAATATAAGACGATCCGCGAAATTTCCGGCCCTCTGATGGTCGTGGACCATGTGCAGGGCGTCACGTATGACGAGCTGGCAGAGATCGTCCTCTCCGACGGCAGCACGCGCCGCTGCAAGGTGCTCGAGGTCAACGGCGACCGCGCGGTCGTGCAGCTGTTTGAAGCGTCGGCGGGCATCAACCTCGCCGATTCGCGCATCCGCTTTTTGGGCCATCCGCTCCAGCTCGCCGTGTCGCGCGACATGCTGGGCCGCGTCTTCAACGGCATGGGTCAGCCCATCGACGGCGGCCCCGAGATCATCGCCGACGAGCACCGCGACATCAACGGCCTTGCGATGAACCCCGCGGCGCGCAACTACCCCAACGAGTTCATCCAGACCGGCATTTCAAGCATCGACGGCCTCAATACCCTTGTCCGCGGACAAAAGCTGCCGATCTTCTCCGGCTCGGGCCTGCCGCACGCGCAGCTGGCCGCGCAGATCGCGCGACAGGCGAAGGTGCTGGACGGCGAGAGCAACTTTGCTGTTGTCTTTGCCGCCATCGGCATCACATTTGAAGAATCTGAGTTCTTCGTCAACGAATTCAAGCGCACCGGCGCCATCGACCGCACGGTGCTGTTCACGAACCTTGCCAACGACCCCGCGGTCGAGCGTATCGCGACGCCGCGCATGGCGCTGACCGCCGCGGAATATCTCGCCTTCGACTGCGGTATGCACGTGCTCGTCATTCTGACGGATATCACGAACTACGCAGAAGCCCTGCGCGAGATCAGCGCGGCGAAAAAGGAGGTCCCCGGCCGCCGCGGCTATCCCGGCTACCTCTACACCGACCTTGCGACGATGTACGAGCGCGCGGGCCGTCAGGTGGGCAAGGACGGCTCGATCACGATGATCCCCATCCTGACGATGCCCGAAGACGACAAGACCCACCCCATCCCCGACCTGACGGGCTATATCACCGAGGGGCAGATCATCCTTTCGCGCGAGCTGTACCGCCGCGGTATCAATCCGCCGGTCGACGTGCTGCCGAGCCTTTCCCGACTCAAGGACAAGGGCATCGGCGCGGGCAAGACGCGCGAGGACCATTCCGGCACGATGAACCAGCTCTTCGCGGCCTATGCCACCGGTAAAGAGAACAAGGAGCTCATGTCGATCCTCGGCGAGGCGGCGCTGAGCCCGACTGATTTACTCTACGCCAAGTTTGCCGACGAGTTTGAAAAGCGCTATGTCGCGCAGGGCACGGACGAGAACCGCTCCATTGAGCAGACGCTCGACCTCGGCTGGGAGCTTTTATCCCTTCTGCCGCGCAGCGAGCTCAAGCGCATCAAACCGGAGTATATCGACAAGTATCTCAAAAAGGAAGAGTAAGGGGGGAGAAAAGTGCCTACGACCACTGTTAATCCCACCCGCATGGAGCTCACGCGCCTCAGGGGCGGCTGCGCACCGCCCAGCGTGGGCACAAACTTCTCAAGGACAAGCGCGACGAGTTGATGAAGCAGTTCATGGAGGTCGTGCGCGAGGACTTAGCGCTGCGGCAGAAGGTGGAGCAGTCGCTTGCGCGCGCCTACGGCTCGTTCACCGTGGCGAGCGCGCTGATGTCGCCGGAAATGCTTGAGCAGGCGCTATTGTGCCCCAAGCAGAGCGTTTCGCTCGAAACGGGCACGGAGAACGTGATGAGCGTCGAGGTGCCGCGCTATGAGTTCAAGCTCGCGAGCGAGGACGGCGGGAATATTTATCCGTACGGCTTCGCCCAGACGAGCGGCGAGCTCGACGACGCGGTGCGCGAGCTGGGCGACATTCTGCCCGACCTGCTCCGCCTTGCCGAGGTCGAGAAGGCCACGCAGCTGCTCGCCGCCGAGATCGAGCGCACGAGACGGCGCGTCAACGCGCTCGAATACGTCAAAATTCCGCAGATGCAGCAAAACATCAAGTATATCACGATGAAGCTCGATGAAAACGAGCGTGCCAACACGATTCGACTGATGAAGGTCAAGGACATCATCCTGAAAGAGGCCATCGAAGAGCGCCGCGAGACCGATAAGGCCGAGGGCGCGGACGTGTGAATGGCGAAAGTTGTCAAAACACTTGAGCGGAGTAAAGCAAAACCCATCCGTTTTGTATAATTTGTCGGTTGACATTTTCGGTTAAGGATCCTATACTGAGACCAACAAAGTTCCACGAACGGAGAAACAACACAAGATGAAGAGCATTTTCGTTTTTGCATACTATTATTACTTTACTATGGATTCGTAGTAAGGCTAATTTGTGATGCAAAGATGCAAAAAGGCTCTGAAAAGAGATTGCTTGATGCGGCACAGGTTAGACCTGTGCCGCATTTTTTCGTTGTGGCGATATTTCACGGTCAATAAGGAGGAAATTATTATGATCGTCGTACTCAAGCGTGGCGCAGAACAGGACAAGCGCGAGCAGCTTATCAACTGGCTCAAAAATCAGGGCCTTGGCGTGCACATCTCCGAGGGCGAGTACCAGACCGTGCTGGGCCTGATCGGCGACACGGCGCGCGTCGACATGGACCTGATCGAGAGTTTGAGCATCGTCGACTCCGTCAAGCGCGTGACAGAGCCCTTCAAGTGCTGCAACCGCAAGTTCCATCCCGACGACATGATCGTGCAGGTGGGCGACGTCAAGGTCGGCGGCGGAAACTTCTGCATGATCGCGGGCCCGTGCTCGGTCGAATCCGAAGAGCAGATCGTCGCGGTCGCCAAGGCCGTGAAGGCCTCGGGCGCGAACATGCTGCGCGGCGGCGCATTCAAGCCCCGCACTTCTCCTTATGATTTCCAGGGCCTCAAGGCCGAGGGCATCGAGCTGCTGAAGATCGCCCGTCAGGAGACCGGCCTTCCCATCGTCACCGAGATCATGGGCACGAATTACCTGCCGCTGTTTGAGGATGTGGATATTATTCAGGTCGGCGCGCGCAATATGCAGAACTTCGACCTCCTGCGCGAGCTCGGCAAGCTGCGCAAGCCCATCCTGCTCAAGCGCGGTCTGGCCAGCACGCTCAAGGAGCTGCTAATGAGCGCGGAGTACATCATGGCCGGCGGCAACGAGCAGGTCATCCTCTGCGAGCGCGGCATCCGCACCTACGACGACTACATGAGAAACACGCTCGATCTTGCGGCTGTGCCGATGCTCAAGGAGCTCACGCACCTGCCGGTCATCGTCGACCCCAGCCACGCGACCGGCATTGCGCGCCTCGTGCGCCCGATGGCACTGGCTGCTGCCGCCTGCGGCTCTGACGGCCTCATCATCGAGGTGCACAACGACCCCATTCATGCGCTGTGCGACGGCGCGCAATCCCTGCGCCCCGAGCAGTACGATGACCTCGCCAAGGCTGTGCGCCGCGTGAGAGAGGCGGTGGCAGAATGACCGCCGGCATCGTCGGCCTCGGCCTGATCGGCGGCTCGCTCGCCAAGGCATACCACGAGGCGGGCGAGCGTGTGCTCGCCCACGACATCGACCGCGATGTCTTGTCGTTCGCCGTCATCAGCGGCGCGGTGGACGAGGCGCTGACGGACGAGACGATGGCAGAGTGCGATGTCATCCTGCTGGCCGTCCGACCCGCGGCGGCGGTCGAATGGCTCAAAAATCACGCGGCAAAGATCGACAAGCACACGGTCGTCATCGACTGCTGCGGCACCAAGCGCAAGGTATGCGCGGCGTGCTTCCCAATCGCCGAGCAGTACGGCATTACGTACCTTGGCGGTCACCCGATGGCGGGCACGCAGTTCTCGGGTTTCAAGTACGCCAAGGCGAACCTCTTCGTGGGCGCGCCGATGGTGCTCGTGCCGCCGCGCTTTGACGACATTGAATTACTCAGCCATGTGAAAGACCTGCTCTCTCGCCCGCGGGCTTTGGGAGCTACTCCGTCACAACCGCCGAGCAGCACGACGAGATGATCGCCTTCACCTCGCAGCTGGCGCATGTGGCGTCCAACGCCTACATCAAGAGCCCCACAGCGAAAAAGCACAAGGGCTTTTCCGCCGGCAGCTACAAGGATATGACGCGCGTTGCCTGGCTCGCGCCGCACATGTGGGCGGAGCTCTTCATGGAAAACAAGGAATTCCTGCTCAAGGAGATCGACTGCTACATCGAGCACCTGAGCGAATACAAGACCGCCATGGAACATGACGACGAAGAGACCCTTATCCGACTTCTGGACGAGGGCAAGAAGAGAAAGGAAGAGGTGGACGGCTGATGCGAAGCATCCATATCAAGGCCTCGCGCGAATACGATGTGCTGGTCGAGCGCGGCTTACTCGACCGCGCGGGCGAGCTTCTCCGGGAGGTCAGCGCCCCCGGCATGGCCGCCATCGTGTCGGACGACACGGTCTACGCGCTCTACGGCGAGCGCACGGTCAAGGCCCTTGAAAAGGCGGGCTACCGTGTGCAATCTTTCACATTCCCCGCGGGCGAGGGGAGCAAGAACCTCTCGACCTACGCGGATGTTTTACACTTCCTCGGCGAGCACCGCTTCAGCCGCAGCGACGTGGTCGTTGCGCTCGGCGGCGGCGTGGTGGGCGACCTCGCGGGCTTTGCCGCGGCGACGTATCAGCGCGGCATGGGCTTTGCCCAGATCCCGACGACGCTGCTGGCCGCGGTCGATTCGTCCGTCGGCGGCAAGACCGCCGTCGACCTGCCCACGGGCAAGAATCAGGCGGGCAGCTTCTATCAGCCCTGCATCGTGATCTGCGATCCCAACACGCTCGAAACGCTGCCCGAGGAGCAGTACCGCTGCGGCTGCGCCGAAATCATCAAGTATTCGATGCTCGGCAATGCAGCGTTCTTTGAAGAACTCTACAAAACGCCCGTGCGTGAGCAGTACGAGCACGTCATCGAGGTCTGCGTGCAGATGAAGCGCGACATCGTCGGCGCGGACGAGTACGACCTCGGCCGCCGCCGCACGCTGAACTTGGGCCACACGTTTGGTCACGCGGTGGAGCAGTGCAGCGATTTTTCTCTTCTGCACGGCGAGGCGGTCGCCATCGGCATGGCGACGGTCACGCGCGCGGCAGTCAAGCGCGGTATTTGCGGCGAAGAGACGCTGGCGCGCCTGCTCGACATTCTGCACCGCTATGGTCTGCCGACTGAGACGGGCTACGAACTCGACAAGCTCTATGAGGCCGAGCTCGTCGACAAGAAGATTTCCGGCGGCAAGATGCACCTCATCGTGCCGGAAAAGATCGGTCAGGTGCGCATGGAGACGATCCCCGTCGAAGCCCTGCGCGACTGGATGCAGGATGGTGGCATCCGATGAAGAGAACCATCATACCCGGCGCGCGCACGGGACGTGTGCGCATCCCGGCATCCAAATCGCAGGCGCACCGGCTGCTGATCTGCGCGGCGCTCGGCGAGGAGAAGACCGAGGTCGTCTGCGACGGCATTTCCGCCGATATCGCGGCCACGGCGAAGTGCCTGAGCGCGCTCGGCGCGAAAATTGAAGAAATGGAGACGGGCTTTCTCGTCTCTCCGATCAAAAAAGTGCCCGAGGGGCGCTGCGACCTCTACTGCGGCGAGAGCGGGTCGACGCTGCGCTTCCTGCTGCCCATCGTCGGCGCGCTCGGCGCGCAGGCGGTATTCCACCGCGAGGGGCGGCTGCCCCAGCGCCCGCTCGCCCCGCTGGATAGCGTTTTAAAAGAGCATGGCATGACGCTCCGCGAGGACGGCGACCTGCTGTATTGCAGTGGACAGCTGATCGGGGGAAACTATACGATCGCAGGCAATGTGTCCTCTCAATATATTTCGGGCCTTCTCATGGCGCTGCCGCTGCTGATCAGAGACAGTCTTCTTATGGTGTCTGGCCCGCTGGAATCCGCGGCTTACGTCGCCATGACGGAGGATGCACTTCAGCTTTCCAAGCTGACCATCCCCAAAATGGGGGCGATGTGGGCGATTCCCGGTCAGCAGAGATGTCATCTGCCGAAGCGCACGGTCGTCGAGGGCGACTGGTCGAACACGGCGTTCTTCCTCTGCATGGGTGCGCTGTCGAAAGAGGGCGTGACCGTCGAGGGGCTGAATTTGCAGTCCTCGCAGGGCGACCGCGGCGTGCTGGACGTTTTGCGCCGGTTCGGCGCGGAGGTCACCGAGCACGGAGACGCCGTGACGGTCAGGCGCGGCGCACTGCATGGCGTGATGATCGACGCCGCACCCATCCCCGACCTCATCCCCGTGCTGAGTGTCGTTGCGTCGGTCGCAGAGGGGGAGACGCGGGTCGAAAACGCCTACCGGCTGCGGCTCAAGGAGTCCGACCGCCTCAAGAGCACGGCAGATCTCCTGCGCGCGCTCGGCGGACAAGTCGAAGAGAAAGAAGACGGCCTTGTCATCACGGGCGTTCCCGCGCTGCACGGCAGCGCGGTCGAAACGCAGAACGACCATCGCCTCGCGATGTCTGCCACGGCGGCCTGCGCCGCGACGGGCGAGATCACAGTCGACAACGACGGCTGCGTGGCAAAGTCCTATCCCCGCTTTTGGGAGGATTTTAGCAGCTTGAAAGGAGAAGGTTTATGAGCAGCACCTACGGCGAAAATCTGCATTTGACCATCTTCGGCCAGTCGCATTCCCCTGCCATCGGCGTGACGGTCGAGGGCATCCCTGCGGGCGAGAAAGTTGATCTGGACGAGCTCCAGCGCTTTCTGAATCGCCGCGCGCCGGGCAAAAACGTCTGGTCGACGCCGCGCAAGGAGGCCGACGCGCCGGAGATCCTCTCCGGCCTTGTGAACGGCTATACCTGCGGCGCGCCGCTCACGGCCATCATCCGCAATACGAACACCCGCTCGCAGGATTACGCGAATCTTGCTGTCACGCCGCGCCCCGGTCACGCGGACTACACCGCCGAGGTCAAATACGGCGGCTATCAGGACCGCGCGGGCGGCGGACACTTTTCAGGCCGCTTGACCGCACCGTTGTGCATCGCGGGCGGCATCTGCCTGCAAATTCTCGCGCGCGAGGGAATCACGCTTGTGAGCCGCATCGCCTCCATTGCGGGCATTACTGACGAAGGTGAGCTGACAGGCTCGCTTGCTGGCAAGGAGTTCCCCGTCGTCAGCGATGCGCGCGGCGAGGAGATGCGCGAAGCCATCGCGGCGGCGCGCGAGGCTGGTGACAGCGTCGGCGGCGTCATCGAATGCGCGGTTTTCGGCGCGCCCGCGGGCCTTGGCGATCCGATGTTCGGCGGCATGGAAAATCGCATCGCCGCGGCTGTTTTCGGCATTCCGGCGGTCAAGGGCGTTGAGTTCGGCGCGGGCTTTGGCGTGGCGAGCCTTCGCGGCAGCGAGGATAACGACGCCTTTACGGTCGAAAACGGCAAGATCATCACTGAGACGAACCATTGCGGCGGCATTCTTGGCGGTATCACGAACGGCATGCCCATCGTGTTCCGCGCGGCGTTCAAGCCGACGCCATCCATCGCACGCGAGCAGCAGAGCGTCAATTTGCAGACGATGGTGCCGGAGAAGATGGCCGTCACGGGCCGCCACGACCCGTGCATCGTGCCGCGCGCCGTGCCCTGTGTGGAGGCGGCGGCCGCCATCGCGGTCTATGATGCGTATCTATCGCGCAAAAGGGAAATGAGGTAAGGGAACATGGACTTAAACGACTATCGAAAAGAGATCGACAGCATCGACGATCAGCTCATCGCGCTCTTTGCCCAGCGCATGGAGACCGCTGAAAAGATCGCGGAATATAAAAAGGCCAACGGCCTGCGCGTGCTCGATGCGCGCCGCGAGAAGGAGAAAATGCGCGAGATTCTGGACAAAACGCCGGACGACCTGCGCGAATACGTCTCCTCGCTCTACTCCCTCATTTTCGAGCTGAGCCGCAGCCGCCAGAGCTGTCTTCTCGGCACGAAGGGTGATCTGCCCGCGAAAATTGCCGAGGCCATCGAAAAGACGCCGCAGCTCTTTCCCGAGGACGCCGCCGTCGCCTGTCAGGGCGTGGAGGGCGCGTATTCCGAGCAGGCGTGCGAAAGGCTCTTCAAGCGCCCGAGCACGTTCTTTTTCAGTTCCTTCGAGGCGGTGTTCTCCGCCATTGAAAAGGGCCTCTGCCGCTACGGCGTCCTGCCGCTGGAAAACAGCACGGCGGGCAGCGTGAACGCGGTCTACGACTTGATGACGCAGCACAACTTCCGCATCGTGCGCTCGGTGCGCATCAAGGTTGACCATAATCTTCTCGCCAATCCCAGCGCGAAGCTCGAAAACATCCGTGAGATCTACTCACATGAACAGGCCATCAGCCAGTGCGCACACTTTTTACAGGGGCTTCCCAATGTGAAGGTCATCCGCTGCGAAAATACCGCGGTGGCGGCGCGCATGGTGGCCGAGTCCGGCCGCGACGATGTGGCGGCGCTGTCGTCCCGCGCATGCAGAGAGCTCTACGGCCTTGACTGCCTCGCCGCCTCTGTGCAGGATCAGGGCAATAACTTCACGCGCTTCATCTGCATTGCGAAAAACCTCGAAATTTACCCCGGTGCAGACCGCACGAGCCTGATGATGGTGCTGCCGCACCACCCCGGTTCGCTCTACAAGGTGCTCTCGCGGTTCAACGCGCTCGGCATCAACCTCAACAAGCTCGAGAGCCGCCCGCTGCCGGAGCGCAACTTCGAGTTCATGTTTTACTTCGACCTTGAAACCTCGGTCTATGCCCCGCAGTTCACCCAGCTCATGGGCGAGCTGCCCGAGCTGTGCGAGGAGTTCACGTATCTTGGCTCTTACAGTGAGGTGGTTTGAATGAAGCGCTGTGGATTACTCGGTGAAAAGCTCGGCCACAGCTATTCGCCCGCTATCCACGCGGAGCTGGCGGACTATGAATACCGGCTCTATGAGGTCGCGCCCGAAAAGCTCGGCGAATTTCTGACGGGCGGCGGCTTTGACGGCATGAACGTTACCATTCCCTATAAAAAGGCCGTCATTCCGTACTGCGCAGAGCTTTCACCCATTGCGCAAAAACTCCAGAGTGTGAACGTGCTGGTCAGGCGCGAGGACGGCACGCTGTACGGCGACAACGCCGATGCCTACGGCTTTGCCGGTATGGTCAGGGCGAGCGGCATTCAGATCGATGGCAAAAAGACGCTCGTGCTCGGCTCCGGCGGCGCCTCCTCGACGGTCTGCGCCGTGCTCGAGGAGATGGGCGCGCGCAGCGTGACCATCATCTCCCGCAAGGGGGAGGACAACTACAACAATCTGGATCGTCACGCGGACGCGGAGGTCATCGTGAACACCACGCCCGTCGGCATGTACCCGAACTGCGGCGTGTCGCCCGTCGACCTGTCGCTCTTCCCGAAGCTCGAGGGTGTGCTCGATATCGTCTACAACCCCGCGCGTACAGCGTTTGTCTTGCAGGCGGAAAAGCTCGGCATTCCTTATATGAGCGGGCTCTACATGCTCGTCGCGCAGGCCAAGCGCACGGCGGAGGTCTTTGAAAACCGCGACATCCCCGACAGCGAGACCGAGCGCATCTGGAAAAAGCTGAGCCTTGAGATGCAGAACATCGTGCTCGTCGGTATGCCCGGCAGCGGCAAGAGCACCGTTGCCGCACGCCTTGCTGAGAAGCTTGACCGCATCGCGCTTGACAGCGACGCCGAGATCGAAGAGAAAAACGGTATGAGCTGTGCCCAGCTCATCGAAAAGCACGGCGAGGCGGAATTCCGAGCTCGAGAGCGAGGCCATTGCCGCGCTCGGCAAGCGCTCGGGAGCGGTCATCGCCACGGGCGGCGGCTGCGTGACGAGAGAGGAAAACTACGATCTTCTGCACCAGAACGGCATCATTTTCTGGTTGAAGCGTGATATCGACCAGCTGCCGCGCGAGGGGAGACCTCTTTCCGCGGGCGACCTTGCGGCGATGTACGACAGGCGCAAGGCCTGCTACGAAAGATTTGCCGACCACATCGTCGACAACAACGGCACAGTGGAGGATACCGTGCAGGCAATTTTGGATTGTCTGAAATAAAGGACAAAAACATCCCGCCGCAATTTGCGGCGGGATGTTTTTGCGCGATGGCGGCAGCTACGGCAGGGGATGGCGAGATCGCTGCGCGAGCGCTTCGTCATAGCATCTCGCGCAGCGCCGCCAGTCGATCACCTGCACACGCAGGGCGAGGGACTCCTCGCTGCACGGCACCACCGGCGCGGTCAGGTCGAGCAGCACCGCGCCGAACGCGATGTCGGGGTCCTTCGTGCCGGTGAGCCGGAGTGAGCCGTCCGCCATCAGCGAGAGCAGGACGCGACCGCCGCAGCCGCGGCGCAGCGCATGTGTGAGCACGCGCTCAAAGTCCTCCCGCTCGCCGAAATCGCGCAAGATCGCGGCCTCAAATGTATTCAAAACAGACCACCTCGCCACAAGGTATGCAAAAAGTCCATCAGACAGCACAAAAAAGCGGAAAGTCCTGTGACTTTCCGCTTTTCATTTCAATTTGGACCAACTTAGATGTGGACGACCTTCAGCTCGCTCGCCTCGAAGAGACCGAGGCGCTTGCCGACGTTGACATATACCTGCGGGTCGCCGCTCGTGCAGATGACGAATTTACCCTTTTTCTGCGGGTTGAGCGCGTTCTGCTCGGTGAGGTATGCCTTGACGGCGTTTGCCTGCTCGAGCGCGGGGTTGATGAGGTGCATTTCGGGATAGCACTCGTGGAAGTTCTTCCACGATGGGATAGTGCGTGCAGCCGAGGATCAGGTTTTCGACCTTTTCGCGCGCGAGAATGTTGTCGACCTGCGTACGGATCTCGGTGATTAATGTCGTGCTGGTTGAAGTCGCCGCGGTCAACGAGTGCCGCGAGCAGGGGAGAGCCCTTGCCGACGACCTTGCACTCGGGATCACCCTCATGGATGAGCTCGGCGTACTTGCCGGAGGCAACAGTGAACTCCGTCGCGATGAGGCCGACGCTCTTGAGATGCTCGCGCAGGACGTATTTGGCAGCTTCTTCCACGATGCTGACGATCTTGTAGTCGAAGCAGGGGCGCAGGCGGTCGGCCATGGTGGAGATGGTGTTGCAGGCGATGGCAGTGCACTTGACACCGTTGTCGCCGAGGAACTGGAGCATGTGGCTGCTCAACTCGAAGATCTGGTCAGAGGTCTTGTTGCCGTAGGGGCAGTTGGCACTGTCGCCAAAATAGATGATATCTTCGCCGGGGAGAATGCGCTGTAATTCGCGCACGACGGTGAGACCGCCGATGCCGCTGTCCATCACGCCGATGGGGTTGCCTGCGTTCAACATGGTTGAAAGCCTCCTTTTTTTGTCTATAAATATTGTACCACGCGCACACAAAAATGCAAGGGATAAATCATTTTTGCTGTTTGTAACAAATCTTGGGAAAAGGATTGCAATTTTGCCCTCACCTGATAAAATAGCATCTGGTGAGAGTTGGGTATTTTACAGCCCGAAACCTGCGCCGCGCGGCGGCATAATACAGAAGAAGAGGTTTGAAACGCTTATGACGATTTTCAACTTGATCACCCTCTTTGGCGGTCTGGCGCTGTTCCTGTACGGCATGCGCCTGATGGGCGACGGACTGAAAAAAGGTTCGTCCGATGCCTTCAAGCGCGCGATGGAAAAGGTGACGAACAATCCGCTCGTCGGCTTTCTGCTGGGCCTTGTGGTCACGGCGGTCATCCAGAGCTCTACGGCGACGATCGTGCTGACGTCGGGCCTTGTCGGCGCGGGCGTGATGTCGCTGCACCAGTCGATCGGCGTCATTCTGGGCGCGAATGTCGGTACGACGATCACGGGCCAGATCATTCGCCTTCTCGACGTGAACGCATCGGAGACATCGCTGCTCAATTTCTTCAAGCCCTCGACGCTCGCGCCCCTTGCGGCGATTATCGGCATCCTCTTTCTAATGGCGGTCAAGACCCGCCAGTCCGATACCATCGGCTCGATCGCGATGGGCTTCGGCATCCTCTTCACCGGCCTTCTCAGCATGACCGCGGCGGTGAGCCCGCTGTCGGAATCCGAGACGTTTGCCAACATGTTCTACCAGCTCTCCGGTAAGCCGGTGCTCGGATTCCTGCTCGGCGCGGGCGTTGCGTTCCTGCTGCAGAGTTCGTCGGCGACCATCGGTATTTTGCAGGCCATTGCCACGACCGGCGCGCTGACGTTCTCGTCCGTTTACGCCATCATCATCGGCGTCAACATCGGCGACTGTGTGACGACGGCCATCGTCTGCTCCATCGGCTCGAAGGCCGATGCCAAGCGCACGGGCGTGATCCATATCCTCTTCAACATCGCCGGTTCGATCCTCGTGATCGTTGGGCTGATGCTGCTGCACTCGTTCGGTGTGCTCGATGCCCTGTGGGACGAGGCGCTTTCCTCCGGCGGCATCGCGAATGTGCACACGGTGTTCCGTCTTGTTTCGGCCATCGTGCTGCTGCCGGTGTGCGGCCAGTTTGAAAAGCTCTCGCGCAAGCTCGTCAAGGACGATGTGCGCCTTGGTGAAAATGTCGACCACGAGCTTTCGCTGCTCGATGAAAAGTTCTTCACCTCTCCCGCCATCGCGCTCTCGGGCGCGGGTGAGGCCATCACCACCATGGCGCGCCTTGCGCGCACAGGCGTGATGAGCGCGATGGGCGTGCTCGAGCAGTACGACGCCCACACGATCGAGGTCATCAACGAGAACGAGGAGCACATCGACAAGCGCCGACCATGTGGACAACTACCTCATCCGCCTGTCGCCGCACATGCCGAGCGGACACGGAAGCGACATGCTCAACTACTATATCCAGTGCTTCGGCGAGTTTGAGCGTATCGGCGACCACGCCGTGAACCTGACGGAAAATGCGCAGGAGTTCCTTGACCGCAGCGCGAGCCTGTCGCCCACGGCACATCAGGAGCTCATGGTGCTGCACGAGGTGCTCGGCGAGATTTTAGATTACACCTACAAGGCCTTTGCCGCCACGGACTACGAGGCCGCGCGCCACATCGAGCCGGTCGAGGAGGTCGTGGACGACCTTGTCGCCACGCTGCGCGCCAATCACATCCGCCGCGTGCGCGACGGGCAGTGCACGGTGTACGCGGGCCTCACGTTTCTCGATATCCTCGTCAATGTGGAGCGCATCGCCGACCAGTGCTCGAATGTCGGCGTCTTTACGCTCTCGATGTTCGATGAGCACGTCATGAACAACCACCACGACTATATTCAGGCGCTGCACCAGGGCAAAGACCCGGTCTTCAACCGCGCCTATCAGGAGACGCACGACAAGTATTTCGGCGAGCTCAAGCGCATCGAGCGCAGCAAGTGAGCCGCGCCAGATATGCGCGCCCCTGATTTAATGGGAAATAACGATCAATGCGACTTTTGTGCGCCGCGGCTGCGTTTGCCGCGGCGCTTTGCTATAATGCAGTGCATAATAGCAGCGTGATTCTCTGCAAAGGAGCATGAAACTATGAAAGCGATTCTTGATGAAATGCTCGCGGCCCTTTCGCGCGGCGAGCGGGTGGTGCTGAGCAGCATTCTGGCGTCTTCGGGCTCTGTGCCGCGCGGCGCGGGCGCGAAGATGGCTGTCTTTGAAGATGACCGCGTGCTCGGCACGATTGGCGGCGGCGCAGTGGAGCGGCTGAGCATCCAGCGCGCGCAGGACGCGCTCAAAAACGGTGGCAGCAACGAGCTCAAGTTCTACAACCTGCACCCGAGTGAAGTGGCCAGCACGGGCATGATCTGCGGCGGCGCGGTGACGGTCTACTTCCAGTTTTTCGCGCCCGAGCAGACTGCGGACGTCGCGGTGCTCAAGCGCTGGCGCGAAATGCTCGATAAAGACGTCGACCTCTGGCTGCTGCTGTCTCTTGACGGCGACGGCGTGAACGAGTTCCACGTTGTCACGCGCGAGGAGATCCCGCAGGACAAGGTAGACTATTTCTCCGCCAAGGCTGTGTGGAAAGACGGCATTTATGTCGAGCCGCTGTGCCACGCGGGCAGCGTGTATATCTTCGGCGGCGGCCATGTGGGCCGCGCGCTCGTGCCGGTGCTGGCGACGGTGGGCTTCCGCGTGGTGATGTACGACAACCGCGAGGAGCTTGCGAAGAAAGAAAACTATCCCATGGCGAGCGAGGTCATCTTCGGCAGCTTTTCCGATATTTCCGGCAAGGTGGCGCTCACGGCGAACGACTATGCCGTCGTGATGACGCCGGGCCATCAGGCGGACTATGAGATCCTCTCCCAGGTGCTGGGGAGCGATGCGACCTATATCGGCTGCATCGGCAGCCGCACAAAGGTCGCCAAGACGCGTGAGCGCCTCAAGTGTGACGGCTATACCGAAGAGGACATCGCGCGCGTCCACGCGCCCATCGGCCTTCCGATCCTGGCTGAGACGCCGGAGGAGATCGCCATCAGCATCGCGGCGGAGATGATCGAGCACCGCGCGCGCCTCGCCGGACAGCGGCACTGAGGGTGCGTATATGCAGATCGCACCGCTTTGCACGTTGGCCGCGGCGTGACGGCCATCATCGGCGGCGGCGGAAAGACGACGCTGATGGAAACGCTCGCCGGGGAGCTTTCGAAAAAGGGTAAGGTCATTATCACGACCACGACGCACATCTGCCGCCCGGAGCAGTATGAAACGCTGCTGGATGCGGACGAGGCCGCCGTTTCGGCGGCATTGGAGCGGTCGGGCATCGTCTGTGTTGCCTCGCAGGCGGAGAGCGGCAAGCTCTGCGCGCCGTGGCTCTCAATGGGCACGCTGGCGCAGCTTGCGGATTTTGTGCTTGTCGAGGCGGACGGTGCCAAGCGCCTGCCGCTCAAGGCGCACGCTTCCCATGAGCCGGTGATCCCGGAGGAGGCGCAGCGTGTCATCATGGTCATCGGCATCGACGGCGTCGGCAAAACCATCCGCGAGACCTGCCGCCGCAGCGCTCTACGCGCAGCTCGCGGGCGTGGATGAGGAGACGGTCGTCACGCCGCAGCTTGCCGCGCGCGTCGTCAACGCCGAGGGTTACGGCGACCGCGTTTATATCAACAAGGTGGAGTCTGCCGCCGATTATGAAGCGGCGCAGGCCATGGCAAATGAATTTTCCTGCCCGGTCATCGCGGGCAGTCTGCATCAGGGGGTATATGTATGCTTGCATTGATTCGCGGCGCAGGAGACATCGCGAGCGGCGCGGCCATGAGATTGTGGCGCTGCGGGATCGACGTGGTGATGACCGACCTCGCCCGCCCGACGGCCATCCGCCGCACGGTGGCGTTTTCCGATGCCATCGTCCACGGGGAAACGACGGTCGAGGGTCTGCGCGCCGTGCGCGCGGAGAATGCCGCGGAGGCGAAGAAGCTGCTGCGCGAGGGTTCGCTGCCTGTTTTGGCCGACCCTGAGTGCGCCTGCCGCGAGGAGCTCGCGCCGGACGCGCTCGTGGACGCGATTCTTGCCAAGCGCAATCTCGGCACGAAGATCGACGACGCGCCGATCGTCGTGGGCGTCGGCCCCGGCTTCACGGCGGGGGAGGACTGCCACGCGGTCGTCGAGACGATGCGCGGCCACACGCTCGGGCGCGTCATCTACTCCGGCAGCGCGCTGCCGAACACGAACATTCCCGGCCTCATCGGCGGCTTTGCGGGCGAGCGCGTGCTGCGCGCGCCGTGCGACGGCATTTTTACTGCCGTCCACCGCATCGGCGACACGGTCGAGGAGGGCGAGACCATCGGCTTTGTCGAGGGTCAGCCGATGAAGTGCACCATCAGCGGTGTGCTGCGCGGCGTGCTGGACGACGGCGTGCCCGTTAAGAAGGGGATGAAGTCCGGCGATGTCGACCCGCGCTGCAAGCCGGAATACTGCACGACGATCTCGGACAAGGCCCTCGCCGTCGGCGGGGGAGTGGTCGAAGCGGTGCTGTATTTGAGCGCGAAGCAACAGGGCAGACGTTGATATGCCCTGCACTGCGCGGGAGATGTCCCATTGGCATGGGACTGCGCGGGGCAAAGGGGGCCTTCTCTCACGTGAGAGAAGGCCCCCTTTGAATCCCCCAAGAGAACGGCAGGGGCGTTTCGATCTCGCCCCTGCACCCCTAACGACCAAAAGGGAGGGGCCTCGCCCCTCCTTTTTGGATTATCCACCCCGCTGTTGCTTCTGACGGCGCGGCATTGCTGCGCTTGCCGCTTAGGGGTACTGCTTTTTTAGCCTTTTGCTGGGTCGGCACTGCTGTAGTCATTGCCGATGGGCTCATCGGAAATGATGTCGTGTGAAATGACTTGGTCTTCTGCGTCCAACAGGGCTTTTTTCAGGACTTCACGGGCAAGAATGCCTTTACCTTCGTCGTAAAGGTCGATGGCTTCGCTCATACTGCGTACCATCAAGTGGTATAGCGTTTTATAAGTCGTCATCTTATCACCTCTACACAATTATAGGTCAATATCACCCTATTATCAATAGGCCAATTTGCCATAATTTTGTTGGGGTGATTAGATGACTCGTATGAAAGAACTGCGCAAAAAGAAAGGCTTCTCACAGGTTAGAATGCAGATGCTGACGGGAATTGACCAGAGCGATTATTCAAAAATCGAGACCGGCAAACGAAATATGAGCTTTGAACAGTGCCGCCGCATCGCCCTTGCCTTGGAAACCAGCATGGACTATCTCGCCGGCTTGACCGACCAGGACACCCCCTATCCCAGAACAAAGTAAAACGACCGCTGACGCGGTCGTTTTTTCTATTAGAAGCGCGGCGAGCGAAGCAATGCCGCCTCGGTACGCACTGCTGAAACGGAATTATCCAAAGTAGACGTAGTTCTTACCGGAAGTGCCATGGGGTGGATCATCCAAAAAGGAGGGGCGAGGCCCCTCCCTTTTGGTCGTTAGGGGGTGCAGGGGGCGAAATCGAAACGCCCCCTGCCTTTCTCTTGGGGGTTCCAAAGGGGGAGATTCTCTTTTGAAAGAGAATCTCCCCCTTTGCCCCGTGCAGCGCCGCTGTCGCTGCCATCCTTATTGATGCTTATAAACGCGGCGGTTGTCGAGCGCGAAGACACGCTGGCTGAATTCGCCCGCTTTGAGCGGCGCGAGCACCTCGCGGTAGATCTCCATGCGGCTGTCGATCTGGTCGACGAGCGACAAAAGCTCTGCCTCCGCGCACTGGGGCAGCACCGCCGCGCCGAATTCCGGTTGGCCGTGATGCGAGAGAATCAGGTGCTCCAAAAGCGTCGCCTTTTCCTCGGGCAGGTCGAGCTCGGCGGCAATCGCCGCGACCTCCTGCGCGCCCATGACGAGGTGACCGAGCAGCTGGCCCTTCGTCGAGTAATCCGTCACAAGGCCGAGCTCGGAGAACGTGAACTCCTGCTCCTTGGCGAAGTCGTGCAGCAGCGTGCCGGTGAGAAGCAGGCTGCGATTCACGGTGTCCGCGTACTGCGCAGACAGAAAATCGGCAAGGCGCAGCATGTTGAGCGTGTGCATCAGAAGGCCGGACAAAAAGCCGTGGTGAACGCTCTTGGCGGCGGGAATGGTGCGGAACGCTGCCTCGTGGCGGCGCAGCATTTCCTCGCACACGGCACGGTAGTCTGCGTCCTCGATGGTCGAAACGAGTGCCTTGACCTCGTCATAGCCGGCCTCGCGGTCGATGGGCGCGACGCTCACGAGCTTCGAGACGTCGACGCGGTCATTGTCTTCGGCGAGGCGCAGCTTGTCGACTGTGAGCTGGGGCATGCCGCGGTAGTCCGATACGCTCCCACGCACCTTGAGCACCTTGCCTACGTCGCGCTCGCCGATGGGGCCGCTGTAGTCCCAGACCTTTGCTTCAATCGTGCCGCTCGTGTCGGCGAGCACTGCGCTCAAAAACGGCTTGCCGCTGGCTGTCACCTTGGCAAAGGCGGCCTTGAGCAGATAAAAGCCTTCCACGTCCATACCGCGCTGCATCTGCGCGATGGAAAGACCAACTTCCATGATAAAAACCTCTTTCTGCCCGCGCGCAGCGGGCGAATCTTTCTTCTTTCGTTAACGAACAGCATTATAGCATGCCTGCGCGGAAAGCGCACGGAAAATTTAGTGTGCAGCCTTTTCCCTCTGCGCACGCTCAAGCCAGTCTTTTCCCTCGGTGAAGCGTGCAACAAGGAACGACACGACGTAGTCGCCAGCGGAATTGATCATCGTCGCGGGCGGGTCGACAAGGTTGCCGATCGTCACAGCGATGGGGTAGGCAATGGCCATCTGCGCGGGGAAGAAGAGCGTACAGATGATGTACTCGCCGATGTACCCGCCGCCGGGGATGCCGCTCATCGCGACCGAGCTGAACACGGCGACGAGCAGAATTTTGACGATGAGCCCCGCGCCCTCAAACGGGATGCCGAACACGCCGAAGAGGAACGCGATCTTCAGCACGCAGCTGAAGCACGAGCCGTCCATGTGCATCGTCGCGCCCAGCGGCAGGACGAGGTCGGAGATGTCACGCGGCACGCCGCTGTCTTCCGCGGCCTCTAAATTTGTCGGGATCGTCGCGACGGACGAGCAGGTGCCGAGCGCCGTGACCGCGGGGCGCAGGATGTGCCGCCGCATGACGCGCACGCCCTCCTTTCCGCCGCCGAGGTAGGCGTAGAGCGGAAACGCGATGAGCGCGTAGACAAAGCAGAGCGGATAGTAGACGAGCATCGCGCGGCCATAGGCCGCGGTGATCTGTGCACCGTAGGTCGCGACGAGTGAGGCGAAAAAACCGAAAAACGCGACGGGCGCGTAGTAGGAGATGAGCGAGACGACCTTCAAAAGGCAGTTCGTCATGTCCTGCAGGACTTTTGCCGTCAGGCAGTCCGCGCCGCCGCTCAAATTGACGCCAAAGCCGATGAGGATGGAGAAGACGATGAGCGGCAGCATCGCGCGGCGGGACAGCAGCGCCGCGAAATCCTCGACCGTGAAGAAGTTGACGAGTAGCTGTGCGACGCTCGCCTGTTCATCGACCGCGCCCGCCGCCGCGTCCACCCACGGCTCGAGGACCGGGGGATAGAGGCGCATCGCAAAGAGCATGATGACTGCGGCGATAAGGCCCGTGACGATGAAGACCAAAGCGTCGTGCCCATGATCTTCCCCGCGCGCTTCGGGCTTTTCATGCAGGCGATGGAGCTACTCAGCGAGCAGAACACGAGCGGCACGACGATGCAGAACATCAGGTTAATGAAGATCGTGCCGAGCGGGGCGAGACACGTCGCCCCCGGCCACAGCGCGCCCAGCACGCATCCGAGTACGATGGCGAGCAGCATCGCGCTCAGAAAGCCGTAGGTGCGGAAAAAGGAACGAGACATAGAATTCCTCCCTTAAAAATTGCGTTCAACACAATATAGCGGGAGGACTTGGACGATATGCGAACTCAAAAAAAGGACACATCCGTACGGATGTGTCTTTTTTTTGAGTTATTCAAGCTCGAATGCGCCGGTGTAGAGTTGGTAATAGGTTCCTTTTTCCGCAATCAGCTTTCGTGGCTGCCGCGTTCGATGATGCGGCCGTGGTCGAGGACCATGATGACATCGGAATTCTTGACGGTGGACAGGCGGTGCGCGATGACGAACACCGTGCGGCCCTCCATCAGCTGATCCATGCCGCGCTGCACGATGGCCTCGGTGCGCGTGTCGATGGAGCTGGTCGCCTCGTCGAGGATCATCACCGGCGGGTCGGCGACCGCCGCGCGGGCGATGGCGATGAGCTGGCGCTGGCCCTGCGAGAGGTTTGCGCCGTTGTTGGCGAGCTCCGTCGCGTAGCCCTGCGGAAGGCGCGTAATGAAATCGTCCGCGCCGGCGAGCTTTGCCGCGGCGATGCACTCTTCATCCGTCGCGTTGAGTTTACCATAACGGATGTTGTCCATCACCGTGCCGGTGAAGAGGTTGACGTCCTGCAGGACGATGCCGAGCGAGCGGCGCAGGTCGGCCTTTTTGATCTTGCTGACGTCGATGCCGTCGTAGAGAATCTGGCCGTCGGCAATGTCGTAAAAGCGGTTGATGAGGTTCGTGATGGTCGTCTTGCCCGCGCCGGTCGCGCCGACAAAGGCGACCTTCTGACCGGGCTCCGCGTAGACAGAGACGTCGTGCAGGACCTCTTTATTCGGCTCGTAGCCGAAGTCCACGTCGATGAGGCGCACGTCGCCGCGCAGCTCGCGGTAAGAGGCTTTGCCGTTGTCGTTCGGGTTCTTCCACGCCCAGTGGCCGGTGTGATGGTCGCTCTCGGTGATCGTGCCGTCGGGGGCGATGTCCGCGTCGACGAGCGTGACGAAGCCGTCGTCCGTCTCAGCTTTTCATCGATGAGGGAGAAGACGCGCTGCGCGCCTGCGCCCGCCATGACGATGGAGTTGATCTGCTGGGAGAGCTGGTTGATGTTGCCCGTGAACTGCTTGGTCATGTTGAGGAACGGGACGAGAATCGAGATATCCAGCGCCTTGCCGGAAAGGCTCAGGTTCGGAACGCCGATAAGCAGCAGCACGCCGCCCACGAGCGCCAGAGCCACATAGAGGAAGTTGCCGATGTTGCCGATGATGGGGCCGAGCACGCTGGCATAGGCGTGGGCGCGGTAGCTGTCTTCAAAGAGGGCGTCGTTGATCTTGTCGAACTCCTCAATGGAGCGCTGCTCGTGGCAGAAGACCTTGACGACCTTCTGGCCGGTCATCGTCTCCTGAATATAGCCCTCGGTTTTGGCGACGGCCTGCTGCTGGCGCAGGAAGAATTTGGCGCTGCCGCCGCCGACGCGCTTGGTGACGACGATCATCAGAATCACGCCGAGCACCGAAATGAGCGTCAGCCAGATGCTGAAATAGAGCATAATGCCGAACACGACCAGCACGATCGCGCCAGACTGGATGAAGGCGGGGATGGCTTCGGACACGAGCTGGCGCAACGTGTCGATATCGTTGGTGTAGAAGCTCATGATATCGCCGTGCTGGTGGGTGTCGAAGTAGCGGATGGGAAGATCCTGCATGCCGCCGAACATCTCCTGACGGAGCTTGTCGAGAAAGCCCTGCGTCATATAGGCCATGAGCTGCTTGTAGACCAGGATCGCGATGATCGAGAGCACATAAAGCGAGATGAGCAGCGACAGGATGGGGATGAGCTCTGCTTTGGCGGAGACCCAGTCGCGCGAGACGTACCACTTTTCGATGACCTGAATGACATTCTGCACGAAAAGCGACGGGATCGACGTGACGATGGCCGAGAACAGGATGCACGCGAACGTGACGGGCGCGAGCACAGGATAGTAGGAAAAGAGCTTTTTCACCGTGCGCTTAAGCATGGCGAGGTTCGCCGCGCCGTCGTTTGGGCGGCGGGAATTCTTGGGATCACGCTTCATCCTGCTCACCTCCGTTCGTCTGGGATTCGTAGACCTCGCGGTAAATTTCACTCGAAGCGAGGAGCTGATCGTGCGTGCCCATGTCCGCAATATGGCCGTTGTCCATCACGAGAATGAGGTCGGCATCCTGCACGGACGCGACGCGCTGGGCAATGATGATCTTCGTCGTCTCGGGGATATAGGTGCGGAAGCCCTCGCGGATCAGCGCGTCGGTGCGCGTGTCGACCGCGGAGGTCGAGTCGTCGAGGATCAGAATCTTCGGCTTTTTGAGAAGCGCCCGGGCGATGCAGAGACGCTGCTTCTGTCCGCCGGAGACGTTCGAGCCGCCCTGCTCGATATAGGTGTCATACCCGTCGGGGAAGGAGCGGACGAATTCGTCCGCCTGTGCGAGCCTGCACGCCTCGATCATCTCGTCGTCGGTGGCGTTTTCATTGCCCCAGCGCAGGTTATCCTTGACCGTGCCGGAAAACAGCACATTCTTTTGCAGCACGACGCTGACCGCGCCGCGCAGCGCCTCAAGGTCGTATTCGCGCACATCTCTGCCGCCGACCTTGACGCAGCCCTCGCTCACATCGTAAAGGCGCGGGATGAGCTGCACGAGGGTCGACTTGCTCGAGCCCGTACCGCCGAGGATGCCGACGGTCATGCCCGAGTCGATGTGCAGGTTGATGTCCTGCAGCGCGAATTTCTTCGCCTGTGCGGAGTACTTGAAGCTGACGTTTTCAAAGTCGATGGAGCCGTCCTTCACGTCCATCGCGGGAGATGCGGGATCGGTGAGCGCGGGCTCTTCCTCGAGTACCTCGCAGATACGGACGAAGGACTCATACGACATCGTCATCATCACGTAGATCATCGAGATCATCATCAGCGACATTAAGATCTGCATGCCGTAGGTCAGCATGGCCGAGAGCTGGCCAACGTCGATGGTCGTGCCGCCGTTCGTGATGATGATCCGCGAGCCGACAAATAGCACGAAGATCATGTTGAAGTATACGCAGAACTGCATCAGCGGCGCGTTGAGCGCGACGACGCGCTCGGCGAAGGTGAAGTCCTTGGCGATATCGTGCGAGGCCGCGGCGAACTTCTGCTTTTCATACCCTTCGCGGGCAAAGCCCTTGACCACGCGCATCGCGCGCACATTTTCCTCGACCGATTCATTGAGCTTATCGTACTTGCGGAACACCGCGCGGAACGCGGGCATTGCCTTACGTGCGATCAGAAGAAGTCCGATCACGAGCACGGGAATGATAATGAGGAATGTCGTCGCCAGCGCGCCGCCCATGATATAGGCCATGATGACGGCGAAGAGAAACATCAGCGGTGCGCGTACCGCGATGCGGATGCACATCATAAAGGACATCTGCACATTGTTGATATCGGTCGTCATGCGCGTGACGAGCGAGGCGGAGGAGAATTTGTCGATATTTTCAAACGCGAAGCTCTGCACGCGGGTGAAAACATCGTGGCGGACGTTTTTGGCAAAGCCGGCGCTCGCGCGCGAGCCGTAAAGCCCGCCGAGCGCGCCGCAGCCGAGCGACACGAGCGACATCAGGATGAGCCCAAGGCCCACGCGCACAACGCCGCTGAGCTCCGCGCCGCCCTTGATCTCATTGACGAGATTGGCGGTGAAAAACGGGATCAGCACTTCAATCGCGACCTCGCCGACCACGCACAAGAGCGTCAGGATCGTGGGCTTTTTATACTCGCGGATGCAGCCCATGAAGCGATGGATCATATTCATCGGCAGTGGCCTCCTTTCTTAGTTTGTGGGGGACAGTCGGGCAGCTTGCCCTGCTCGATCATGCGCTTGCGTTTGGCCTCAAAGGTGTCGTGGATGGTGCGAAGCGCCGTGCAGAAGGTCTCGCGCTCTTCGCCTTCGAGCTGGTCGAAAAACGCGCGGAACTCCGCCGCATCCTTCTCTAAAAAGCTCGCCACGTATTCGTCGGCCTTCTCAGTCGCCCGCAGGCGGATGACGCGGCGGTCGTCGGGGTCGCTCAGCCGCTCGGCAAAGCCGCCCTCGACCAGCTTGTCGACGAGCTTGCTCATCTGCTGCTTGGGCATGCGGGCAAAGTTTGCAAGCTCTGTCATCGTCATCGTGCGGCCGCTGCGGCGCATCGACTGGATGCAGTAGTACATGTCAAGGCTGACGCCGTCGTTCAGCATGCGCTTGAACGGACGGGCAAACCAGTAGTGCCACGCGGGGATCGTGTCGAGCAGCAGCTCCTGGATCTCGTTGGTCTGCATGTGGTTCTCCTTTCTTGAAAATACTTAGATAGTCAACCTGAATTGACTATCACTTTGAATTGACAGTGCTTAGGATACAACAATTAAAAACGAATTGCAAGAGGAAAATGCACTCATTTTTCGACAAAAAAAACGGTGGCCGGAAGCCACCGCTTTTTGACTGAATTATTGCTTGAGCTTTACGTTGTTTCTGATGGTGCGTTCGCTGCGCGGACGGTTCGTCAGGCGTTGCAGCACGGCGCTGATCTGCCCCTCGGCGGCTTCGACCTCGGCATGGAACGCGCGGGCGGAGACGCGCAGCGCCCCGTGGCCGAGGATGATGATCTGCTTGGGGCCGTCGGATGTCGCCACGCGCACGCGGCGTTCGCGGCGCAGCTCGTAGGTCGCGCGCTCGATGTAGGTGCCGGAAGGCGTTCTGCCGGGAATGTCGATAGACCCCGTCTCTTTCTGATAGCAGCCCATGACCGCCGTGGTCATAGCAAAGAGAAGGACGGCCATGCAGATGATCGGACGAATGATTCTTGTGATTCTTTTCATAATGCTGTCTCCTTGCCGCGCTGGAGCAGCGGCATGGCTCAAAGTGTTGTGTGTTCGGACAAAATGTTTCTTGTAGCGAAAAGAGAACAGCGCAGCTTCGGGGCGAGATGCCCGTCCGCTGCGCTGTCCGATGTTCGCTTATGGGGTGATGTCAGCCGCTTTGATGTTTAGCCGTATGTCAGCCGTTCACTTCTTGCAGCGCCAGAGGAAGGTCACGATCTGTGCTCTGGTGCAATCCGCGTCGGGGCTGAATGTGGTGTTGGTGGTTCCCTTGGCGATGTTCTCCTTGACCGCCCACAATACCGCATCAGCATAGTAGGCTGTGGACTTCACATCGGCAAAGGGATTGGCTGTACCCGCTGCCGGGGACTTCTCGGAACGCCACAGGAACGCGACGATCTGGGCGCGGGAGCAGGTCATGTTGGGGCTGAACGTGGTGTCGCTGGTGCCCTTGGCGATGCCGTTTTCTACCGCCCACAGCACAGCGTCGTAATAATAGCTGCCCACGGGGACGTCGGCGAAGGGCATGGTGCGGGTTTCGGGCTTGGGACTGCCAGCGGCACGCCACAGGAAGGTCACGGCCTGCGCACGGGTGCAGATGCCATCCGGGGAGAAGTGGGTAGCATCGGTTCCCTGCGTAATACCGTTCCCCACTGCCCAATCCACTGCGTCCTCATAATAGCTGCCGGTGGCTACATCCACAAACACGCCGGTCTGGGGGTTGCCGTTGGCCTTCATAAAGATGACCTCGATGGTATGGGTTCTGCGGACATTCTCAAAGGTGTAGGACTTCACCGCGCCGATGCTCTTGCCGTCGATCTTGACGTTGGAGACGGCATAGCTCTTATCTGGGGTGATGGTGAAGGTCTGATCTCTGCCCTCACGGACGCTGACGCTGCCGGAGGGAGAGATAGAGCCGCCCGCCCCGGCAGTTGCCTTGATGGTGTAGTAGCTGTAGCCGCTGCTTCCACCGCCATTGTAGCGCCACTGAGCCGTGACGGTCAGGTTTTCGGCGGGCATGGTGGCCGGGATGGCCGGGGTCCAGCCCGCAAACGTGTAGCCGGTCTTGGTGGGATCGGCGGGGGCGGTGATGGCAGTGCCGTAGTCCTGGGTGATGGGCGCGATGGTACTTCCACCGTTGGTGTCGAAGGTGAGGGTGTACTGGTTCACGGTCCACTTAGCCTTGATGGTCATATTCTCGGCGGGCATGGTGGCCGGGATGGCCAGGGTCCACCCTGCGAAGGTGTAGCCGGTCTTGGTGGGATCGGCGGGGGCGGTGATGGCAGTGCCGTAGTCCTGGGTGATGGGCGCGATGGTACTTCCGCCGTTGGTGTCGAAGGTGAGGGTGTACTGGTTCATGGTCCACTTAGCCTTGATGGTCATATTCTCGGCGGGCATGGTGGCCGGGATGGCCGGGGTCCACCCTGCGAAGGTGTAGCCGGTCTTGGTGGGATCGGCGGGGGCGGTGATGGCAGTGCCGTAGTCCTGGGTGATAGGCGCGATGGCGCTGCCGCCGTTGGTGTCGAAGGTCAGCGTGTAGCTGGTCGCTCCGCCGCCTGTGCCGCTATTGCGCAGAATCGTCAGCGTGTAGGTTTTAGTGCCGATCTCCACGACAATGTCGGTTGTGCCGCTGTTGGGGATGGCAACGGTTGCGCTGCCGCCGGTGGACAGAGCCTGTCCGTTGATGCTCACGGGCTCTCCGTTTCCAGACACCGCTGTGACTAGCGTAGATGTTGCTCCGCTATCATTTTGCAGCGTATAGGTATAGTTCGTTCCGTTGGCGGTAAAATCGCCGAGCCCCACTGCCAGACCTTCAAAGGTCAGAAGGTCATTACCGGGCACTGCGGCTCGCACCACTACGCGGGTGCCAAGCCGGGAGAAGGTGACGTTTTCCGCCTGGAAGGTTTCCCCGGAGATGGCACCGCCAATACTGGTCTTTTTCGTTTCCAGAACGGTCCCGGCAGCATCCAGCAGCGTGGCCACCAGCTCTGCGCTAGTCTGAGGCTGCAGGGAGTTGTTGCGCAGGGTAATGGCGGCGGTGCTGTGACCGTTGCCGTCGTTCCCCTGTGTCACATCCATCGTCAGCTGCTCTCCGGTGCGGGCCAGTGCGCCGGTCATATGGACGCTGGCCTCGCTGTCACTGCCGTCATACTCCGGGAGGCGCTGATTGCCTCCCGTTCCACCGATCTGGCCTTCCGCCCACGCCTCGGCGTACAGATAGGTACCCACATTGGGGATCTCGGTTTTGCCAATGGATGTCATATACCTGCCCAGATCATAGGTCAGGTCCAGTGTAAAGGTTCCCTGATCGATGCGGGCGAGGGCGCTGTCTCCGGAAACGGTGATTTCATTACCGCTAACCGATACGCCGTTTGTGGTGCAGGCTACCTCTGCAGGTTTGGTATGCAGATCATCCGCATAGAACGCAAGCTTCACCTCGCGGCTCTTTCCGCCGGCCAGCGTGGCGGCAGAGGAATTATAGAGGGTCATGCGCACCGTGCGCTTGCCGGCGCTCTCCGCAATCACTTCCATTTGCGAGATGCCAATGTCGGGATAATCCAGATACACTGTGCCGTTTTCGTTGATGCCGCCGGCGGCGGTGATGGTATAGCTCGGGTCGGTCACGCGGTCTCTCACATGGTGCCAGACGGTAAGGGTGGTGCTTTCATTGGGCAGCAGTTTTTCCGTAAGGGTGGCGGTTTCCCCGCTGCCAAGCTTGACCGTTAGGTTTGTCACATCGTTCAGCCCGGTGTTGCGGATGGTAAAGCGAATGGGTGTCAGGCTGTTCAGCGCCAGCGTTGCATAATCCACACCGATCTGTTCCACTGCCACCGCATCGGTGACAAAATTAGAGGTAGCGGTATAGAGGATCGTTTCCTCACCCGGAACGGTCACGCCGCCGATTACCTTCGGGTTTTCATCGTCATACCGGGTGGCCTGAATGGCAGCCTGCACCTGATTGCTGCCGCTGACATAGGCATCAAAGTGGTCAGCCAGCGTGCGATCCGGCAGCTCTGCCAGTTCCAATGGTGCGGAGAGCGTGTAGGTATTTGTGGCATAGCGCAGCTTGGCCGCCTTCAAAATGCCGTGATCTACTGCGCCGTTGGCGTCATTGACAGTCTCATTCCAGACGATGGTAAGATCATTGAGGCTGCGATGATCCCCGCTGAGGGAAGCGAAGCGGAAGTCTCCGCCCACGACGGCGTTGCCGCTGCTGGTCAGGGCAGACAGAGAGCCGGGGAAACTGTTGGACATGGTGCCTCCGCCGTCCACAGCCAACAGCTGGATATCGCTGCTGCCGTCTCGGACACTATGCCAACCGATGACAAATCGGTCATCCCCGCCGCCGAAGTTGGCTGCAACGACCTGGGGGTTTTCGTCAAGATTGCTGTCACGGGTTGCCAGCATGGCTGTACCGGGAGTTCCGTTAGCAGCCACGGTACAATAGGCAATCTCGTAGTCGGAGGTATCTCCGGTTTCGCTGCGGTCCAGCGAGTAAACCGCCATAGCGGTTCCGTCGGGCAGCATGGCCGCCTGCAACGCCTTCACGCTGCCAGTAGCACCGTTATAAAGCATTTTGGCCTCGCCCCAGGTGCCGCTGTTATAGCAACGGTACATGATACAATCTCTGGTAGTGAAGTTCAGCAGGTTGTTGCTGCCCTGCGTACCGGGATCGGGGGTGTAGACGCTGCGCCAGAACACGATGGCCTTGTCGTTGCCGCCCACTGCCGTGGCTGGGGCCAGATCCGGCGTGCCGTCGTTGGTTAGCCTGGTGGAAGTCCAGGTTGTGCCGTTATAGACGGACGCTACGATCTCCGTGCTGTTCATCAGCAGGTTTTGCTCTTCCAATGTCACGGGATCACCGGCATTTTTACCCGGCAGGTCGGTGCCCATGCGAACCCAAGCCGCCGCCGCGAAGCTGTCAGTGCCGGACAGAGAAACGCTCGTGTCGCCGTAGCCGGGGAACCCTGTGGGATCGGCAATTTGGCTGGAGACAGAATAGCCGCCGCCATTAAGGGTGGAGAAATGTGCCCGGCTGGCGTAAATATTGCCGATGTTGCCGTCGTTGATGTAGGCCAATACCTTCCCGTCATCGCTGAGCTGTGGATAGGATGTGGGGTTGGCATTGGACTGGATGTTTTGCAGCCCATTGGTGGAGTTCAGAGAGAACAGCATCATCCGCCGCTGGGGCTGGCCCCAAGTACGGGCATATTGCTCCAGATAGTCCCGGCTTTGGAGCGTCGCACTGGCAGAAGCCACCTGCATTCCGCTCTGGGCCGCCGCCATCCGCAGCGAGGCAAGGCTCAGCCCACTGGTGGCGCTATTCCAGTAGTCGTCGATTGTTTTCCAGTTATTAAAAGTCTTGGTGGCTCCAAAGGTTCCGGAGGCGATCACCGCCTCGTAGGAGATAAACAGGAAGGTGGCCACAAATTTGATTCCCACTTCGCTTTGGATCCCCAGGGCCTGACCGTTGATCTGGCGCTTTGTCTCGTCGGCAAGATAGGTGCGGGAAAGGAACTTATTCTGACTGTCCACATCCAAATTGCCGAATAGGCCGATCTTCAGCGCCACGATCGAATAGTCAAAGCCAATGCCGCCAAACGCGTGGACATAGGCGTTGATACGCAGCGTGGTCAAAAAGTCATTCACTGCCGTGGCCGTGGGATCGCTCCAGGCAAGATCCTGTCCCTGCTGGCCGTAGCGCACTGCGGTACGGAAATCCAGCTGAATGGCACCGCCCAGCTCAAAGGTTGCTGTCAACGGCACGGGGCCAGCCATGGCGTTCACGCTGAAGGAGAAGCCCACGCCAACGCCGGAGGTAAAGCCGCCGCCTACGGTGAAAACCTCCCACTCCTTTTTTTCGGCGTTATAGCGGATCTCCGCTTCGTAAAAGCCCTCCAACTGCAAGTTGAGATCCGTGCTGGTGACATTGTCGGCCAGGGAGTTGGTTTTGTAGTCCCCCTTGGGATCATAGGTTCCCTGGGCCATCTGGCTCAGGTCCCCGGTCCCGGGCACGCCCACCTCCAGGTTCTGCGTCAGCACATTCGCACCCAACGCCACGCCGTCCTCGGAATAGTCCATGTCCTCCATCTCCAGCGTGTTGTACCCGGCCCAAATCATGGCACGGAACACGGAGGGATCTTCGCTGGGGGTGATGATCATTTTGAACACGGAAGTGTCCACCGGACCGCTCAGATCATCCAGCCGTCCGGTCAGCACCTTGAGAATGTTACTGTCGCCCACTCCGCCAAAGTCGACTCCCTTCACTATACTGGAGGCTCCCATCGTCGCCAGAATACCGGTGACGCGGTCATCCTCTGTCACCTTGGGAACTCGGGTCAAATCAACGACCCGGAAGGGCATTATTTTCTCCTGCAGCAGGCTGCCGTTCAGGCTCAGCTGCGTTTTCATACCCACATCCTTGCCGTCGGCGATCCATCCAGAGGTGGTCATGGTGGCCTCGGTGAGGGTCAGATCGTTTTCCGCTACAGGGATGGATGAGAAGGGATACTGCTTGGTACTGCTGCTCTGGGCGGCAGGAAGAACGCCATATTCGTCCGCCAGCTTGAGACTGTAATTCCGCGCGTCGGCAATCTTCTCGCCCCAGAGGAACATGGTGGTGTGCAGGGTTGCTGTTTTAAAGCTGCTGTTAGGGCCAATCTTCCCGGTCGAGTTGCGGACATCCACTTTCTGACCGTTGGCAAGACCGTAATCAACGCTTTGCGCCACAATGAAGGGCTTGTTTTCCTCCCCCGGTCGGCACGCTTTCCAGAGAGACAACGCCCTCTGCGGTGCGCATTACATCGTCCACGCCCAGCTTGCCGTTGACGGTCAGCAGCAGTGGATAGTACTTGTCGCCGTCAATTGCGCTGATCTCCAGAATGTACTCCAGCTGATCCAGAGCGGAAAGCGCCGTGGTGCTGCTCTCGCCCTTTTCGGCCGACCAGAACTGGGTGGAATCCAGATAGACGGTTATATTTCCCGCCGCATCCGTGGTATAGGTGTCGCCGGTGATGCCGCTGACAAGTGCTCCTGCTCTGGAGCCCAGCAGAGCTGTCTCGCAGTAGCCTCCGTTTTTATAAACGCCGCCGCGAACGGTCACCGTCTTGTTCGCCAGCGGATTGCCGCCCGGCGTGATGAGCGTCACAGATGCCCGGGCGACTCGCCGAAGGCTGAAGGTATTCAAGGGATAAAGCTGCAGTTTTGTGGCATCCCGCTCGCCGGAACGCAGATTTTCTTTATAGATGGTGCCCAGATAAATATCCGCGCCGGAGCCGGACCGCAGAGACACATCACTGGCGATCCCGTTGGGCTCGTAAAGCGCCAGCACGCCATCGCTGTTGGTCGTGACCGTTTTGGACGCACCTTTGCCGTCGGTGTATTGCAGCGTAGTTTCCGCTGCAGGCGTCAGCTGGAAGAGATAGAACTTATTTTGCAGCGTTTTCGCTGTCACCTGTACGGCGGCATTCATGCCCGTGGCGGCATGGGTAGCCGTGACGGTTGCGGTGCCGTTGGCCCGGCCGGACAGCGCCATTTTGGTTTCGGGAAGGTAGGACTTAAAGGAGAAGTTTCTGATGTCCTCATACAGTCCGCCCTGCTTGTAGTTGACGGAAATGGCATCGTTGTCGGAGGCCCACTTGATGCCGTCTTTAAAGGAGTTCCATCCGTACTCGTCATAGTTGATGCCTATGTACTCGATCAGCCCCAGCTCCTGGCGCAGCTGCAAAATTTTAGCTGTATCGGCGGGCAGGGTGCCGCTGACCTTGGAGGTATTGTCCATGGTCAGCGCAGAAATCGTGGCTCCTTTGCCGTTCTGTACCTTCAGTGCGTCGGCATCGTAGACATACAGGGGGAAGGAGTCGGTGCTGGGAGATTCCTCACCAGGGTTCTCCACGCTCAAAACCACCTGATAGGTGTCCTTCAGATTGCCGGCTTTCACACTCTGTAATGGCAGGGAGTAGCTTCCGGAGGTACCGGATAGGGGCGCACTGTCCACCACTTTGGTGGTTTTGTTGTCCTCTGTGACCCGGGTAATGGTCAGCGTGGGCTGTTGAGAGGCGCCGGTAGTGGCATTTTCCACCGACCAGCCGATATTGACGGCGCCGTCGGTATCCTTGTGGTAAATGCTCTGGGGCGGTGTCAGCTTGGCCGTGGCAGGTGGTGCCTGCACGATGATCCAGGCAAGTGCCGACAGGCGGACGTCCTCACCACCGGCGTTGGGGTGCGGCCTGGAGACCAATACCGTGTAGGCAGGGATATTGCCGTTGGAGAGCTTGGAGAGCACATTCTCCGGCGATCCGCACGCTGTTTTCATCTTTGCCGGCGGTATAAGTCGCAACGGGCTTGAGGCCGCTCAGCGCCGCCTCATTCGCGTAGTTGCCCTCATACAGGTCGATCCTGTAATCGAACTCTTTGTTCGGTGCCATCAGCGCGGCATTGGAGCTCCACAGCACGGTGGCGGGCTGATTACCCGCATGCGATGGACGTCCGCCGGCTTTTGTCACTTTCGCCCCCATGAGCTGTACGAGCGAAAAGTT